>Ga0164305_10000096_pt1 | contig 26769 bp, 20 predicted proteins | sample Whisoiple_237_MG_FD_110215 | JGI IMG/M metagenome (GOLD analysis project Ga0164305, IMG submission 110215) | Soil microbial communities amended with pyrogenic organic matter from upstate New York, USA - Whitman soil sample_237_MG | ecosystem: Environmental > Terrestrial > Soil > Agricultural...
CTCCACGTATTACACCACACCATTATCAACGCCATCTGTATTCATGGCTTATGATATGATTCCCGAACTTGTAGGTCTGGATCTTGATAATCCGCAGTGGCGCGAGAAGCGTTATGGCATCCGACACGCATCTGCCTATATTGCTATTTCCGAGAATACAGCGCGTAATTTAGTGGGTTGTTTCCCAGATATATCCCTAGACGCCATCACTGTAGCCCATTGTGGAGTAAAAAGCACTTTTTCGCCAGCTAGCTCAGAAGGAATTGCTGGTTTTAAATCCAAGTACGGCATATTCAAACCTTATTTTATATTGGTGGGCGAGAGGGTTGGCTGGCAAAATTGTAAAAATGCTTTATTGTTCTTCAAGGCTTTTTACAAACTACCAAATAGATTTGAGTTTGACATTGTTTGTGTGGGGGGTAGATCTGTACTAGAACTAGAGTTTGTAGACTACACTTCAGGGTGCACTGTACATTTACTGCGACTGAGCGATGATGAATTGAGAACAGCTTATTGCGGTGCAGTAGGGCTGGTTTATCCCTCAATGTATGAAGGCTTTGGAATGCCTATTTTGGAAGCAATAGCTTGCGCCTGTCCAGTTATCACTTGCCCCTACGGCTCTATGCCTGAAGTTGCAGGATCGGCAGCATTATATGTTAATCCCAGCGATGTCAATCAATTAGTCAATGCTCTGCTTGAGATACAGAAACCTGAAGTTCGCCATAGACTGATTACTGCTGGTTTAGATCAAGCAAAGAAATTTTCCTGGTCGAAAATGGCTGCAACAGTTAGTTCGGTTTTGCTTAACTTAGCTGAGCATCTTAGTTTAGAGGGTTCCTCTGTTCTTATTGAGTCGGTAAAAAACGAATGGCCAGAACAATATGAAGCCCTAAGACCAACATTTGACTCTACAAATGGCATTCCAGAGAGTTTACCTGTTACTGCTGAAAGCAATAATATTCAGCCAATTAATGAAGCGTTTTTGTCAAAAGAGCGTGAGTTCTGGAACGTAGAGTCCATGTATGAAGCTATGTTCAGCAGAGTTTTCGCTGATGAAACAATTAATCAAATGTCGCTTCAGCAAAAGATAGAATCTTGGAATCTGTCGGCTGTTGATTCAGCCAACCAAATTATCCGAGATATTCCCACACAACCTGAATGGAAAATTTTAGAAATTGGCTGTGGCGTTGGACGAGTGATTAAGCCTTTGCGCGAGATGTTTGCTCAAGTAGACGGGGTAGATATTGCAGAAAATATGATTCAGTTTGCCAAGGAATATTTAGCAGACGGCAAGCAGAATGGACAGGTATATGTCAATAATGGCTGCGATCTACATGAGCTGAAAAACGAAAACTATGACTTTGTATATTCCATGATTGTGTTTCAGCACATTCGTTCTATTTCTGTTGTCAAGAACTATTTTGCCGAAATATTTAGAGTGTTGAAGCCGGGTGGATATTTCAAAATCCAAGTACACGATTATCAAGACAATCCCGCGGCTGGCAAATTTGACGAAGAAGCAGATGCCGAAACGCAATACGCTTTTGCAGGAAACGGTTATACGGATGAACAACTCCGTGGCTTGCTAACAGAACAAGGTTTTGATGTTGTTTCCATAGAATGGCAAAGTCCTTGGATATGGGCTACAGTTCAGCGACCTGAACAAAAAATTATATCCGGAGACAACTTGGTAAAATCCCAGCCTAGTAAAGCTGTGTTAAAAGTATCCGCTATAGTTTCCACTTACAACTCAGAAATTTTTATGCGCGGTTGTTTGCAAGACTTAGTAGAGCAAACGCTGCACCAAAAAGGTGAACTTGAGATCATAGTAATTGACAGCTATTCCGAGCAAAATGAACAGTCAATTGTGCGGGAGTTTCAGGCAAAATACCAAAATATCGTTTACTATCGCACTTCTGCTCGCGAAACCCTTTACGCATCATGGAACAGAGCAATTAAGATGTCGCGCGGAAAATACATTACCAATGCTAATACCGACGACCGACATCGCCCGGATGCGCTTGAAATCATGACAAAATATTTAGATCTCCATCCTATAACGAGCCTGGTTTATGCTAATCAGTTGATTAGCACTGATGTCAATGATACATGGGCGACAACTAAAGCTCATCAATACTTGAACTGGCCCCGATTTGACTATAAGGAACTTGAACGGCAGTGTATTTTTGGGCCGCAACCAATGTGGAGAAAGTCGCTGCATGAAAAATATGGTTATTTTCGCTCAGAATTCACTGCTGCTGGTGATTATGAGTTTTGGCTACGAATTGGCAAAACCGAAAATTTTGTTCATTTGCCAGAAATTTTGGGTATCTATTACCATAATCCCCAAGGGTTGTCAACATCGGGATCAGCGCCTCTGGATGAACCATGTCGCATATGGCAGGAATACGGCATTCATCGGGAAGGTGTAGTACCTGCAAACGTAACAGCAACGATTTCTTTATGGGAACTGAACGCGCTCCCGTATCGCACGCTTCAGCCGCTGGCAAGCGTAATTATTTGCACTAAAGACCGCCCAGAAATGCTTGTCGAAGCTGTGCAAAGCGTCCTCAATCAAACTTATCCCAATGTAGAAATCGTAGTAGTTAATGATGGTGGCACAGAAGTGCAGCAAGTTCTCAACCCGCTCAACACCAAAGGCAACATCGTCTATCTCAGCCACCCTCAAACTCTCGATCGATCCGCCGCCCGTAACACAGGCATCCGCGCCGCCCGTGGTAAATACATCGCCTACTTAGACGACGACGATATCTACTACCCCAATCACATCGAAACCCTAGTCAAATTCCTAGAAAACAGCGAATATAAAATCGCCTACACCGATGCTGTCATGGCACAGCAGGAAAAACAAAATGGTGAATATGTGACAGTTCACCGTAGTGTCCCCTATTCATTAGACTTTGATAATGACAAAATCTTAGTGAGTAACTGCACTCCTAACTTATGTCTAATGCACGAAAAATCCTGCTTAGATGAAGTGGGCTTATTCGATGAAACCCTATCAACCCATGAAGATTGGGATTTAATAATTCGGCTATCTCGCAAATTTGACATAGCCCATATCAAAGAAACTACCTGCGAATTTACCCAAAGAAATGATGGCACTAACACCAGTAGCCATAATCGAGCCGATTTTACTCGCACTAGGGAGATTATTTTTAACCAATATCGCTCGTATGCAGAGGCTAACCCCGCTATTTTAGAGGCTCAAAAAGAGGCTTTTATTGGAGAAGCAAAAGAGTTAGCCCAGCAAGTACAGCAGATACAAGCACAATTTACCCAATCTCTGGATAGATTACAGTCTCAGTTAGAAGAAAAAGAGTCACATTTACAGCAAACTCAAGCAGAAAAATCTAAGTTATCAGCGCAAGTGGAAACTTGGCAGCGATCGACTCAGGAGGTACAAGCTAAATTGGAGGCGACTCAATCGGAAAAGGAATGGGTAAAATCTCAGTTGAATAGTTGGAAACAAACAGCAGAAGAAATGCAGTTAGAATTGGAGCGAGCGCGCTCAAAAATGAAACAAGCCCAGTCACAATTGGAGCGATCAACCCTAACTCAGATAAAGTAACGATAAATTAAGACCATTTTGCCAATGGCCAATAACAAAAACCATGACTACCTATTTTCAAACAGCTAACCAACTGAAACAAAAAGGTCAATTATCTGAAGCCGTTGCGTTTCTGGCGTAAACCGGTTCATCCTCAATACATTCATTCGCTTGAGTCTGACTCATCCAATTAACACACTTGTTGCGATCGGATTATTAAAATCTGATGTGGTTAGATCGAATGAATCTATAGTTTGCTAAAAAATAAGGTACTCGTGAATTTTTGTCTCCCGTATAATATTTGACAGGTAGTTGATCGTAAGCACCGGCTGTGCCTGTTCGATCTGAATTCTACTCATGGGAGTAAATTGTTTGAATACGGGTTCAATACAATGACTGGTGGCAAAGATAAAGCCATCGAAAGAAGTAGTGCCGTAATCGAAATCGGACGATACTTCAATTCTATAATCGAAATTCTCAAGCCGTTTTATAACATCCTGATGCAATTGTTGGGAATGAGTTGAAATAAAGAGATAGTCTATGATTTTGGTTGCTAATGAATTGGAGCAATCCTCTAGCATTTCCATCTCATATCCTTGAATATCAGAATGAAGTATGTCAAGTTTCTGTATTCTTCTTTCCTCTAAATATTTATCAACCCCAAACTGATTTTTACCGACAAAAGCCTGTGTGAATTCGCCAACGAAGCCATTCTGCTCAAAATTATGCTTTCCTGCGTTTAGATTTTCCAATTCTGGCTCTACCAGATGAACGGTTGCATTGGAACGAGCCATTTTTAGCCACATTGAGTAGTGCGCCCAGTATGCACCAAGTTCAAGCATTATTGGCGAAATTGGGAAGCGATTTAATGCCTCTTGAAATACAAATTCCTCTAATGGTTCATGTACCCCACGATTTATGGAGAGAATAGAACTGAACGCACCATAGTAGGCGTAAGGACCAGATATTGGCACCTTCAAACCGTTGTGAAGATAAACATACTTGCCGTCCACAAAGCCAGCACGGGGATCTCTCTGTATGACAAGGTTGAGTGGGTCTGAGACGATTTCTCTGAATCTGCCTGTAAAATCATCAGCTTTAGCTTTTTCTCCCATGTGTTCTACCTTTTGTAAACAAGCGATTTTCTAGAGTTTAGTGGATGTATGTACTTAAAAGAGCTCTTGTCAAGAAAAGGTATAACGAGACTTAAACAAAAAAACTGAAACAAGCCCAATCAGAATTAGAGCGATCAACCTTCCCCCTTGGTGAATCCTAGACCAAAAAACCCGGTTTTTGCCAAAAACCGGGTTTCGGAAAAAAGCTCAAGTCTCTTACTTCGCCTTTAATTCCAGCCCCCGACGATAACAAACACTAGCCTCCTTTTGTCGCCCCACCTTAGCCAAGGTATCACCCAACTTATCATAAACCTCAGCTAAATTAGGATTAAGATCGATCACCTTTTGATAAAACTCGATCGCCCTCTCTGCCATTCCCTTACCCAGCCAAACATCACCCAAACCAGCGTAAGACATAAAATCATCAGGGTGAAGCTTCACACATCGATCGTAAGCCTGGATCGCCTCATCCCACCGCCCAAGTTTTGCCAAAGCTTCCCCTAAATAATGCTCCGCCTCCCAAGAGTCTGAATTGCGATCGAGAACGCGGCGGTACTGAGCGATCGCCCCATCAAACTGCCCTTGTTCTGCCAAAGCCTTACCTAGCTGCAAATAAAGCTCCGAGTCGTCAGACTTAATCTCCACAGCCTTTTGAGCCGCCTCCAAATTGCTGGGATTCAATTTGCTTGCCCTGCGATAACACTTTACCGCCTCATCTAAATCCAGCTCAACATCTTTCTGAAGCGGTTGGACGCGAGCTCTTCTTTGCAGGGCTTCCCCTAAATGACAGTGAACTACATCGGAATCAGGAGCAATTTCCAAAGCTTTGCGATAGGCAGAAATCGCCTCATCGTAACGCCCCAACTGATATAGAGCAAACCCTAAATGGTCTTGAGCCTCCAGTGAATTTGGCTCGAACTCAACCGACTTGCGATAAGCTCCCACAGCCTGCTCCCACTTTTGCAGTTTCGCTAAAGCATCGCCCAAATGCTGGTAAATCACTGCCGCATTCGGTACGAGCTCAAGCGCTTTCCGATAAGATGCGATCGCCTCCTCCCACCGCTGCACGATCGACAAAGTATGCCCCAAATAGTGGTGGACGATCGCCGAACCCGGTTCCAACTCAGCGGCTTTCGAGTAAGCCGCGATCGCCTCCTCCCATTGACCCTGTGCTGATAAAGCCGTTCCCAATTTATAGTAAAGCCAATGAAAATCTGGCTTCAACTGAATCGCCTTTCGGTAATAACCCACCGCTTCTGCTAATTCATTCTTACCTTGCAAAGCCTCTGCCAACTTCAGGTACAATTCCCCATCACCCGGATTTAGATCGATCGCATGACGCAAGCACTCAATCCCTTCATCAACCCGTCCCTGTCTTGCCAAAGCCTCCCACAAATTTTGGTAAGGCAAAGCCGATTCCGAGTCAAGCTCGATCGCTCTTCGCAAACAACTTACAGATTCATCCAGTTGACCTTGCAAACACAAACCCTTACCCAAGCTGTTATGAAACTCGTAGAAATCCGGATATATTTCCACAGCTTTGCGGTACGCAGCCACGGATTCATCTAGATTGCCCTGCTGTTCCAAAACCTCCCCTAAATTGTGCCAAGACCAAGCCGAATTCGGGTTAAGTTCGCAGGCCCTGCGGTAACTTTTCTCCGCCCCATCCCGCTGCCCCAATTTCGCCAATACTTCACCCAAATTGTGGTGATACCAGGAAAAATCCGGGTTTAGTTCAGTACAGCGCTTGTAAGCGGCGGCCGCTTCCTCTAATTTACCAGACTGTTTCAAGAGGTTGCCTCTATGAAAATAATTAGAAGCTGTTTCTTCTTGCACTTGTAATGAGTTATTCATAATTTTGTACCGGAGATTTCATTTTTTTTAGCTTGGTCGAGGCTGGGTTTATAAGTACCTTGTATCTGACATCTTGCACCCATGTCAATCTTCAGGATGCTCGCGCGGGGTGGGGCGGGTTTTTTAGTCTTTGGGTATCCCTTGAAGCTATCGGTGAACCCGCCCCTACAGGTTTTTGACATTGGTGCCGTCTGGTGAATTGTATCGGTCTTCTGTCTGAGTCACAATCCTCTCGCTCCCCCCTAGCCCCCCTTAGCAAGGGGGGGACAAGAGCTTTCAAAGTCCCTCTTCTTGAGTTTGAGTCACAATCCTCTCGATTCCCCCTAGCGACTCTTAACAAGGGGAAAGAGCCTTCAAAGTCCCCCTTCTTAAGGGGGATTTAGGGGGATCGAGACTTGGGTACAAACCAGAAATACAAAAGGCTTGAGGCTTAAGTTGACACCCTAAACTTATGGGGATGTTCCTAATGACTCGGCCGCCAATTCTCGTCCTCCAATCTGATACCGCTGTCTTGACAAGCTCTGGTTAAATGGGGGCTGTAGTAAGGGTCATTCTCAATATATTTTTGCCACCGGCTTTCCATCAGCTTCGATTCCTTCCTCAGCCGCTCTTTCTTTTCAGGCGAGTCTTCGTAACCCCGGCTTTTAGATTCGTGGTGGTAGAGAACTACATGAGGCAGGTAAATATTGCGGTACCCTTTCTCTAGCATTTTCAAACACAAATCCACATCATTGTACGCCACTGTTAGCTCTTCGTCAAACCCCCCAACACTTTCAAATACTTCGCGGTGACACATTAAACACGCAGCAGTTACCGCTGAAACATTGTTCATGCCTACCACATTCCCGAAATAGCCAGGAATCGAGCGAGGCATATGGTAATAACTGTGACCTGCAACTCCGCCGCCGAGTCCCATCACCACTCCCGCGTGCTGGATTTTGTGATCTGAGTATATCAACAAATTGCCCACAGCCCCGATCGAGCTTCTCTGAGCTTGTTCAACCATCCCGTCAATCCAATCGGGAGTAATTACCTCTGTATCGTTATTCAAGAACAGCAAGTAATCTCCCTCCGCTTTGCTAGCAGCGTAGTTGTTAATCTTCGAGAAATTGAAGGGAATGTCGAGTCGGTAACTTTTAAATCTGGCTGATTCCTTAGCCGTCCATTTAGCCAGAATTTCCGCCGTGTGTTGCTCTTGACTGCCGTTGTCGATGACGATAACTTCGTAGTTGGGGTAGACGCTCTTAGTAAAGATAGACTCCAAGCAATTGTCCAACACATCGCCTAAATCCCGCGTCGGAATAATGATGCTGACCCGCTTGTAATCCGCAATTTTGTAGCGTGCAATAAAGTGTCCCAAAAAGTAGGGAACGCCTTCTATTTTCCCCGGTTCGCCCCTGCGTTCGATCGCCTCTTGCAAAGCTTTTTGCCCTGCATCATAGGCATAGGGTTTAGCCTCTACACCGCCAGCCGCCGAACCTGCGTGCATTCTCCAGTGGTAAAGAATTTTAGGGATGTGAAATATTTTGTCAGTTTTTTCTGTAAACCTCAACACCAGATCGTAATCTTGAGCTCCTTCAAAACCCGGTCTAAAACCGCCGATTTCATTGATTAGCGATCGCCTGTAAGTTCCCAAATGGCAAGTGTACATCCGAGATAAAAATGAATCCGGGCTCCATTCTGGCTTGAAGAAAGGATTTATCAGTTCCCGATCCTGATAAATCTTATCTTCATCTGAATAAATCATATCCGCTTCCGGGTGGCGGTTCAGCAGCAGCACCACTTCATACAAAGCCTCTGGTGTCAGCGTATCGTCGTGGTCTAGCAAAGACACAAATTCACCCGTCGCCAACTCCAAAGCAGAATTAGAACAGTGAGAAATGTGACCGTTTTTGGTTCTGTAAGCTACTTTGATCCGGCTATCTTTGGCTGCATATTCTTGCAAAACTTGCTTGACATGAGGCGCGGTTGATGCGTCATCCGCAATGCACAATTCCCAATAAGGATATATCTGATTGAGAACTGATTCTATTGCCTCCTGCAAATAATTTTCTGGCGTATTGTAAGCAGGCATGACAATGCTAATCAGCGGCTTGTAGTTAAAGATTTCTACTATTTCCGCCATTTTCCGCAAATCAGCTTCTCTGGGGCTGTTCTTAGCGCGCCACTTCGTGTAAGCTGGGTCTTGACCGAGGAATAGCGAATCTCGCAAGTTTTGATAATCCAAACCAAAAAGTTTCGGATCGAGTTTGCTCGCCGTCTGATAAGCTTCCAGAGCTTCCGAAAGCTTGTCTTGTTTAGCTAAAGTTTTTGCTAAATTGTGGTACGACCAGCCAAAGTCAGGAGCCACCTCGATCGCTTTCCGATAAGCAGCAACAGCTTCATCAAGCCGACCTTCTTGTTGATATACATCCGCTAAGTTGTGGTGGGACCAAACAAAATTTGGATTCAGTTCTGCTGCTTTCTGATAGCTTTTAATAGACTCATCAACTTTACCGATCCATTTCAGGACATCGCCTAAATTGTGGTGAGTTCCAAAGTAATTGGGATTAATTGAAATTGCTTTGCGGTAGGCGGCCACAGCCTCGGCAAATTTACCTTCTTCTTGCAGAGACGCCCCTAATTCGTGGTACTCCGCAGCTATCCCTGGGCTGTGTTCGATCGCATTTCCAGAATGTCCGTGAACAGTGCGATCGCTCTTTTCCGCCGCCCTACTTACACCCTTTTTTTTTAACACCTCTTCTAACCGCGCAGAAATAGCCTTGTCATCAGGCCGAATCTGCAACGCCATCTGATAAAAGACGATCGCCCCATCCGGCCAACTGTGCCGCACCAAAGCATTAGCCAACTCAACATAAAGGTCAGCATCATTCGGCGCAATCTCCAGCGCCTTGTGATACAACTGCACGTCATCAGGATTCTCCTGAATCGCCCGCCGGTACAAACGCATCGCCTCCTTCAAATCCCACTGCGACCGCATCCTCACAGCATCAGCCAATTTTTGCGAAAGCCACGGCAAATCTGCCTGAATCTCCGCAGCGTGGCGGTAAGCGGCGATCGACTCATCCCACCGTTCCAGCTTCTCAAAAGCCGTTCCCAGGTTGTAATAAGTCCACGGAAAATCAGGATTTAACTCGGCCGCGCGCCGGTAAACATCGATCGCTTCCTCCCACCTTTCCATTTCTAGCAACACGTCGCCCAACTTGCTCTGCGACCAGAAGAAATTTGGATTAACTTCGTTAGCACGCCGGTAGGCAACAACTGCCTCATCCCAACGTTCCAAATTCACTAGCGCTTCTGCTAAATTGTTGTGCGCCCAAAAATGATCGGGATTGAGTTCGATCGACCTTTGGTAAGCCGAAATTGCTTCGCCCCACCTTCCCAGCTTAATCAGGGCGTCTGCTAAATAGTTGTGCGACCAACTGAAATCTGGATTTAATTCTGTTGCTTTCCGGTAAGACTCTACAGCTTCTTCCCACCGTTCCAACTTCAGCAACACATCGGCTAAATTGTTGTGAGACCAGCTAAAATCTGGATTTAATTCGATCGCCTTGCGGTAAGCATTTACAGCTTCCTCCCACCGTTCCAACTTAACCAGCGACTCAGCTAAATTGTTGTGCGACCAAGAAAGATTAGGATTGTTTCTAATAGCATTTGTGTAAGCATCTACCGCCGCTTCCCACTGTTCTTGACCCTTAAGAATTTCCCCCAATTCGTGATAAGCTGCGCCAGCATTTGGGTTCAACTCAACCGCGCGCCGGTAACACTCTATTCCCTTCTCTACCTTACCTTGCTCGATCAAAGTTTTGGCTAATTTTTCGTGTTCCTCAGCGCTGCCAGACTTCGGGTCGATCGCAAATGCTCGATACCAAGCCTCAGCCGCCTCCTCCGGCTTGCCTAACTGCGTCAACAGTTTCGCAAAATTGCGGAAAGCACCTGCAAAATCCGGCTTCAGGGCGATCGCCTTTTCGTAAGCAGAAACCGCTTGCTGCCACTGTTCCTGCTGCGCGCAAATGCTGCCGTAATTAGCGTAAGCTTCGGCAAAATTAGGGTTAATTTCTATTGCTTTGACATAGCAACTTTTAGCTTCATCAATTTTGCCGCCAGCTTGCAAGGCGTTGCCCAGCATTTTGTAAAGCGGCGCTTCCGGCTTAATTTGCAGCGCCTTCTTGCAAGCTGCGATCGCCTGTTCCAATTTGCCTTGAGCAAAATAGCCTTCTGCCAGTATTTTGTATGCTTCTGGATCTTCTATATTAATTGTAGAATTAACTGCCTGCTGAACTGGCGGCTTAAGTGGCTGCTGCACTGGCTGCTGCTTAACTGCGGTTGCTGCGGGCTGCTGCTTAACTGCACCGTTTGTCGCAGTTGCACCCGCCAAAGTTTGTTGTCCCTCGCTGCCGTTTCTCGCATTAGCTGCGTTCAGTTCAATAGCTTTGCGATAATATGCTGTCGCTTCCTCTAACTTGCCTTGTTTTTTTAGCGCTTCGCCCAAATTTTGGTAAGCCGTCGCCACATTAGGATTTAATTTTATGGCGCGATCGTAACAGGCGATCGCTTCGGGGAATTTTTCCTGCCGAAAAAAAGCGTCGCCCATATTCAAGTGTTCCCCAGGCGCTACTTTTTCCGGTTCCAAACTAAATGCTTGATACCAGCACTGTTGGGCTTCTTCCGGTTTGCTAATTTGTCCGAATACTTTTGCTAAATTCCGGTACACTCCCGCGAAATTCGGCTTAATCGCGATCGCCTTTTGATAAAATCCGATCGCCTCCTGCCATTTTTGCTGCTGCGCGCCCAGGCTGCCCAAATTCGCATATACTTCCGCAAAATTCGGTTCTATTTCAATCGCTTTAGCGTACCAGTGCCGTGCCTCTTCCATCCTGCCTTGAGCTTGCAGCGCGTTGCCCAAAGTCTTGTAAGCTGGTGCAAAATTGGGGTGAATCTTCAAAGCTTGCTCGCAGGATGCGATCGCTTCTTCTATTTTTCCTTGGGATAAGTATATTTCTCCCTGTTGGTTAAATTGAACCGCTGTTGATTCTGTATTCACTGTTGATGGCATATGGGCGGCGGCTCCAGAGGCAGGAATTAAATAGGGTAGTCAAAACGTTTCACAATTATACTCGCGTTTGACACTAAGAGTAGCGGGCTTGTTCCCCGAATTCTTAATTTTTTTGATTCCCGGTGCTGGCGAGGAACCGGGATTCTCGGCTGATTTTTTGATTTTACGGCTAAATATGTAAGAATCAGTACGGTTTCTGGGAGATTTGCGCGCCAGTCCCGACTCTTGTAGCTTCTGGTCGATCGCCCGTGTTGTAAAGGAAAGTAAACCCTGCAGGTTCTTGCTTGTGGCATGGTTTCTTGTGGCCTGGGCAAAGGAGATTGCACCCTTTTCTAAAGCCTTTTTACCGGCGGGCTAGGAGCAACGGCCCACAATAAAGTAATTCACTCTTCGCGGAACGGGCCAGAAAGCCTGTTTTTGAGCAGGGTGAAAGATGTGCGATCGCGCTCAAACAAGAATAGCCTTTTTAGCAAAAAACGATCGCCCTTTTGCGAGAAAGCGATCGCCCTTTTTTTTCAACAATTAGTTAACAACTATTAGCAATTACTAATCAAGCTGCTGCGGCTGCGTCTTCTTCTGCATCTTCGGCTTCAGAACCTGCTTGAATTCCCAGCACGGTAACAACCACCTGATCGGGTTCGCCGAGAGCTACCACTCCTGCAGGCAAAACTAATTCGTGAATGTGCAGCGCATCCCCAACCTTTAAATTAGAAATATCTACTTCAATTCCTTCAGGAATGCTGTCAGGTTTGCACTTCACTGCTAGTTGTGTCAGCACGGTATCCAAGATGCCGCCTTCTAGCTTAACGCCGACAGCTTCGCCGACAAAATTCAACGACAATTCAACTTCCAGGCTGTCTTGAGTCGCCACGGAGAAAAAGCTCAGGTGGTAAGGATAGCCCTTCCAAGGATGAACTTGCACTTCCCGGAGCAAGGTTTTTCCGCTCCAAGAGAGGTCGGGAATGCTGAGGTCAATTAGGGTATTGTTGACTGCGTGCTTTTTGAGCAGGTGTTCAACTGTTTTGGCTTTGATGGTAAGGGAAATGGATTCAGATCCTTTGTGGCCGTAGAGGACGGCGGGAATCAATCCAGAGCGGCGGAGGGCGTTAGGTTTGCTGCCTTCTGCCCGCTTTTGACATTCTACTGCGAGTTCCATTTTATGACTTTCTGTTGATTGTTTTCACATTTTACCAGAATTGTGATATTGCGATCGCGCCTAATTAAACGACTCGCTGAAGATACTGATAATTCTCATTTTCCAGACACTTCAGCAATTCCAGCATTTTTCTCAAACGGTACGTTCCTGCTTGATACTCTTCTTTGAGAGGGGAGTCTCCCAGCTTAGCAAGGACGGTATCGCTTTCGGAGATAATTGCATCGCAGAAAAATTTTCTGAACTTCTGGCGAATATCTCGATCTAACTCAACTAAAGGTAGCTTCTCCTCCTCTTCATCTATCAAAATATTTCTGGGGACAGATGTGCCGATTTTGGAAAATTCTGATTTTGCCAACCACTCGTAAACCTCTTCAGACATTCCGACATAGTGCGGTGGCTGATTAGTGTTGAAGGCATAAAAAATCATGTCTAACATTAGCTCTCCTCTTGACCTTCCTGATTCAATAAATTACTTTCTGGAAAATGTTCTACCCAAGCTATATCTGCTTTGTCGAATATAATCTTAGCGGGTTGAGTAATTTTTCCTGTGGTCATAACTCCAATCACAGTGCCTTTTTGACATATTTCCTTAGCTTTTGTGGAATCTATTTTTTTGTTTTTCCAGGCTTTGATTTCAATATGCGGTTCATTCATTATTGTTTATACTTTTTTTATTATTTTGATAAATTAACCATTAAATTCGATCTGCAAATTGCGAAGTAGCTGTTTAACTCGCGGAACATCCCGATCGTCAACGATCAAAATATCACCTTTGGGACTGTTTCCGGTTGTTCTTTGGGCTTGTATTCCTTCTTTGCTTAACTCTATTATAAGCCATCCAATCATGTCTCTGTGAACTTCTAGCCGTGCTATCAGTTCATCCTCGTCAGTCATTTACTTGACTCCCGGTAAAGAATGACACACTTGACCTCGCCGTGGGTCAAGTGCACTAAATCTCCTGGAACCTCGCTCTCGGTGGGTCTCGGCGAGACTGGTAACAGCTTTGAGTATTATTGATTGAGACCCAAAATTATATTTTAAGGCAACGTTAGGCGGGCGTACCGTCAGCAGAGAGCAAAGCGCGCTTCGGGCCGTGAATCGGGTCTTCTACAATAATAGTTTGGTCGCGGCTGGCACCGAGAGAAACGATCGCGATCGGCACTTCCATCAAATCTGCCAAAAACTTCAGATAATTCAAAGCTTGCTGCGGTAAATCTTCCAAATTCCGGCACTCTTCCGTAGACTGTTTCCAACCGGGAAGGGTTTCGTAAATAGGTGTGCACCGAGCAAATATCCGGGAACTTTTGGGGAAATCAACACATTTTTCGCCGTCAATTTCGTAAGCAACGCAAACTTTTATTTCTTCTAATTCATCCAAAACATCTAGTTTGGTAATTGCCAGACAGTCAAGGCCGTTGATGCGGACTGCGTAGCGGCCGATTACCGCATCGAACCAACCGCAGCGGCGTTTGCGGCCGGTTGTCGTGCCGAATTCTGCACCTCGATCGCCCAAAATTTCCCCTATTCCATCTACCATTTCGGTAGGGAAGGGGCCTTCCCCGACGCGGGTTGTATAAGCTTTTGCTACGCCAATTACGCGATCGATCGCTGTCGGGCCGACTCCGGTTCCCACACAAGCCCCACCAGCGATGGGATTGCTGGAAGTAACGTAAGGATAAGTACCGTGGTCTAAGTCTAATAAAGTGCCTTGCGCGCCTTCAAACAGAATATTTTTCCGCTTGTGAATTCCCTCATAAATCTTCAGGGAACTATCTACTACGTGCGGCCGCAAACGTTCGGCATAAACTCGATATTCATCAATTACGTCTTGCGGATTTAAAGGCGGCAAATTGTAGAGTTTTTCTAGAAGGACATTTTTACAGTTAATCGTCCATTCCAATTGTTCTTGCAACCCTTCCAAGTCCATTAAATCTAGCATCCGAATACCAGTGCGTTCCGATTTGTCGGCGTAAGTAGGGCCAATGCCGCGTCCCGTCGTCCCGATTTTATAATTTCCCCGCTGGGTTTCCGATGCTACATCAATTAATCGATGATAGGGCATCGTTACGTGAGCCGTCTCCGAAATCATCAGCGAGGCCGTCGAAATATTCAGTGCCTCTAGCTGATCTAACTCTGCAATTAAAACTTTAGGGTCGATGACCGTGCCACAGCCGATAATACACTCTTTGTCAGGGTAGAGAATCCCGGACGGAATTAAATGCAGCTTGAAAGTCTGACCGTTTACTACCACGGTGTGACCGGCGTTGACGCCCCCTTGGTAGCGGACAACGATATCTGCGGATTTGCTGAGCAAATCGGTAATTTTGCCTTTTCCTTCATCGCCCCACTGGGCGCCGATCACAACTACGTTAGCCAAGGGTTTCTCGCGTTCAGTTCAGGTTGACACAATCTCCGATTATGTACGAACCTGTCCCGGATGTCAAATAAATTTTTGTTACAATTGAAAGACTTGAGGCTGTATTGCTCTCATCAACCCACTTCCAGCACTATCGGGGGACTTGGGAAGGGAGAGCCCGAGAGGGGGAGAATGGGAGAGGGGAGAATGAGAGAGGATTTGATGAGTTTTTATGGGAATCCAATGTGCAGCTTAAATGTGGAACAGTTTACCTGCTGGAGGTTGTTGGTTGGTATGTGGGAAAACCCGGTTTCTGGCCACTGATGCGTATAGGACTAAATTAGAAATTCTTCAATCCTTCAATTCTTCAATCCTTCAATTCTTTCAATCTAAAATCTAAAATCTAAAATCTAAAATCGCATGACTTTACACGCTGAGTTGCACCGCCATCTGGGTGGTTCTGTCGTTCCTAGGGTGCTGTGGCGGTATTTCGATCGCCACAATGCTGAGATGGTTAATCGATTTCAAGAATACTCGGAGTTTGAGGAGTTTTACACTCGTCCGCGCAATACTCTCAATGAGTATTTGGAACTGCACACGCTGGTAGAAAGCGTTCAAACTGTTGAAACTTTGCCTTATTTCATCTATCGGTTGATGCGGGGCGCTTACGTGTTTGAAAATCTGGCTTATTTGGAGTTGCGCTATACGCCTTATTTGCGGACTCCAGAACATTTGAATCAGTCAGAACGCATTGATTTGATGGCAGAAATTGTACAAGTTGTGGGCAAGGCAAGTCAAATTAGCGATTGTCCGATTGTTACTAGCCAAATTTTGTGTATGCACTCGCGTTTACCCTATGAGGTGAATCGGGCGATCGTAGATTTGGCGGCCGGGATGGGAGAATATGTTTGCGCGATCGATATAGCTGGCGGCGATGATTGTATTGGCGAGCGTTTGGAGGAGTTTGTCGGATTGTACCAGTACGCGAGGTCGATCGGCATCAAAACCACCGGCCACCTCTACGAAACAACCTCTGGCTGTTATCCCGAACTTTTGCCCTATCTGATGCGGATCGGTCACGGAATTCAAATTCCGTTAAAATATCCCCAACTGCTGCCAGAAGTCGCGCGCAGGGGTCAATGCTTGGAAGTTTGCCCGACTACCTATCTCAAAACGGGGACATTGCAGGATATGCGCGAATTGAAGCTTGTGTTCGATCGATGTTTTGAAGCCGGTGTGGATATTGCGATTTGCACTGACAACGCGGGATTGCACAACGTGCGGCTGCCTTTTGAATACGAGAATTTGTTAACTTTGGATATCATTGATTTTCGGCAATTGCAAGCGTGTCAAAATGCTGCTTTCCGCCATGCTTTCGCGTGGCCTTACGGGGAGCAACCGGCCCAAATGCTGAATGGTTTGTTGCAGCATGAGTCTGTCGCGGCGATCGTTAATTAAAGAATATCTATTGAATGAGGCGCGAAGGAAGAGAAAGAGGAAGATAGGCAGATATTTTCAGGTAAAAACTCTACTGGAAATGATAAAAACCTCTTTCTTCTCTTCCTTCGCGCTCTTTGCGTCTTCGCGGTTCGTTTAAAAAACATATTTGTAAAATTATAATAAGCGTCTGGCGATCTGCAATCGGTAACAAGTTATAGTTTGAAGGCAGAATCATCAATATAAAAAGATAAAAAAACATGACAAATATGGACGCTTACTGGATGCCCTTCACTGCCAACCGACAATTTAAAGCGAATCCGCGAATATTGGTTTCGGCAAAAGATATGCACTTTACAAGCGATGATAACCGCTCAATTTTAGATGGTACTGCGGGCCTGTGGTGCGTGAATGCAGGACACGCCCGCGAGACAATTGCCGAAGCAGTTAAACAGCAGGTTTTGCGTTTGGATTACTCCCCGGCTTTTCAGATGGGACATCCGGGTGCTTTTGAATTAGCGGAACGTTTGGTAAAGATGATTCCGGGCAATTTCGATCGCGTTTTCTTTACTAACTCGGGTTCGGAATCTGTTGAAACTGCTTTAAAAATTGCGATTGCTTATCACCGGGTAAAAGGTGAAGGAACTCGCCAAAGATTGATCGGCAGGGAACGCGGCTATCACGGCGTTGGTTTTGGAGGAATTTCTGTCGGCGGTATCGGTACAAACCGCAAGTTTTTTGGCAGTTTGCTCACGGGAGTCGATCATTTGCCTCACACTCACAGCCTCGAACACAATGCTTTCAGCCGCAAACAACCGGAATGGGGAGCGCACTTGGCGGATGAATTGGAGCGGATTGTCGCTTTGCACGATGCGTCTAATATTGCAGCGGTAATTGTCGAACCGGTGGCTGGTTCTACAGGGGTTTTGATTCCGCCGAAAGGTTATTTAGAGCGGCTGCGGGCGATTTGCGACAAGTACGGAATCCTGCTGATTTTTGATGAGGTAATTACCGGATTCGGGCGACTAGGATCGAGTTTTGCTACGGAATATTTTGGGGTGGTTCCCGATATTGTGACGGCGGCAAAAGGGATAACTAACGGTACGGTGCCGATGGGGGCGGTGTTTGTGAAAGAAGGCATTTACGATGCTTTTATGAATGCTCCTGAAAATGCGATCGAGCTGTTTCACGGTTATACTTATTCTGGTCATCCTCTGGCTTGTGCGGCTGCTTTGGCGACGCTGGATATTTATGAGGAAGAAAGGTTGTTTGAACGAGCCGATAAGATGGCAGATTATTGGGAGAATGCGGTGCATTCTTTGAAGGGCGTGCGGCACGTAATTGATGTCCGCAATCTCGGACTGGTGGCGGGTATTGAGTTGGAATCTATTGCTGGGAAGCCTGGGAAACGGGCTTTTGATTGTTTCTTGCAGTGCTATGAAAAAGGGTTGCTAATTCGGACTACGGGTGATATTATTGCTTTGTCGCCACCGCTGATTATTGAGAATGAACATATCGATCGCCTTGTGGAAATTTTGACAGGGGTTTTGCAGGAGATGGAGTAGGATTTAACGAAGCGCGAAGGATGCGAAGGATGCGAAGGAAGAGAAAGAAGAAGATGTTTTCAGGTAAAGACTCTACTTAGAAATGATATCAAATTCATTGGTATCGGAATTGTTAATTTCTCTCTTTTCTTTCTCTGCGGTCTCTGCGGTTTAATCATTCCGAAAAGACCGTAAACGATATGAGAAAGACCTCTCTCTTTCCTTCCTTCGCGATCTTCGCATCTTCGCGGTTTATTCCAATATGTTATAATGATTAACAACTAATGACGAATGACTAATAACTATGGTACTGTTAACTGCAAAAATCTCTGCTAACGAGTTAGTAAATTTGGCTGTAGATTTGATTCGGAAAACAGGTTGCGAGTACGGTGATGTGCGTTTTTGCACTTACCGAAAGCAGAATCTTTACGCGCGCGATCGATCTTTAAGTCAACTGTCAGATAATGTAAGTTCCGGTTTTGGCGTGCGAGTGCTTCTCGACGGCGCTTGGGGGTTTGCCGCCAGTCACAGCAAAACGCCGGCAGAGGTTGCAAGAATAGTCGCTTTGGCTGTAGAAATCGCTAAAGGCAGCCGCTTAACTCAGAAGGAACCGGTGCGGTTGGTGCCTGTGGAAAAATATGTCGATACCTACATTACTCCCATTGCCATTGACCCTTTTTCTGTACCAGTTGCTGAGAAAGCCGAACTGCTGCTAACTATCAACGAGAAGCTGCTAGCACACGGCGCACAAGGCATCAAAAAAGCTGATTCTTTTTTGCAGTCCAGCCGCGAAGACAAGGTTTTTGCTTCTACAGAAGGCTCGCTAATCGAACAAACAATCTACCGCAGCTATGCTGGTTTTGACTGTACTGCAATTGCGGGCGGCGATGCCCAAAGTCGCAGTTACGAACGCCCGCCGCTGAATATCGGTTACGAACATATTAATCCCGATGATTTGTTGAATCAAATCGAAAGAGTTGCCGCCGAAGCTATTGAGAAAGTCAGCGCTCCCAAAATCCCTGCTGGTATTTGCAAATCGCTGATTCTCAAACCGACAAATTTGTTCTTAACTATTCACGAATCTGTCGGACATCCAACTGAATTAGACCGGGTTTACGGCTACGAATCTAATTTTGCTGGCACGAGCTTTGCTACTACTGATAATTTAAATAAACTGCAATACGCTGCACCTTGGGTGAATTTTAAGTGCGATCGCACTCAGCCAGGTGGCCGCGGTACAATGGGTTACGATGATGAGGGCGTAAAATCACAAGAGTGGTACGTTGTCAAGGATGGAATTTTAGTTGATTATCTCACTGACAGAGAGACGGCTTATCGCCTCGGACGCGGTAGCAGCAACGGTTCTGCTTGCGCTGACAGTTGGTCGAGCGTGCCGATGGTGAGAATTCCCAATTTGGGATTGGAGCCGGGCCCGGATGGCGGCAGCCATACTGCTACTTTGGCAGAGATGATTGCTGATACCGAAGACGGGATTTTAATCGACGGTATGGGTAGTTATTCGATTGACCAGCAGCGGCGGAATTTTCAATTCGGCGGCGATGCTTTTTGGAAGGTGGAAAAAGGTAAAGTTGTCGGTATGTTGAAGGATGTAACTTATCAGGCGATGACTACTGATTTCTGGAATCAAATTGATGCGATCGGGCCGGCTTCGGAACGGGTGCAGTGCGGCACGAATATGTGCGGAAAAGGCGAGCCGATGCAGGTTGCTCAGATGACTCACGCTTGTGTGCCGGTGCGAGTGAGGGATATTCAAATTGGGGGAAATTCTTAATTAGATTGTAGGCTTTTAATGTGAAAATTCCAGCGGATGCTATCATACCAGAAGCAAAGTTGACGCGCTATTTACTTGTTCCCAAAGCACAAGATGACAAGTCAAAATTTCTCGCTCAAGCGGGTTTTAGTCAAGATAACCCAGAAGCTTTGTTAGCAGCCATCCAGTTTTTGATAGCGTCGGCTGAGGCTGTAGAAGATGGTGCTAATGAATTCGGAAAGTTCTTTCGCGCTGAAGGTGAGCTGCCAGGAGTTAACGGACGTAATTTAGCAGTTGTTACAATTTGGTTGCAGTGGCAAATTGACGTAAGTTTTCATTTTATTACTCTCAAACCGAAAAAGGAGTCTCGACGTGAAACTTGAACTTTACCAGCGTGTAGCATTGTGTCGGGATATACCGCTATATCAGCTAAAAAAAGGCGATGTAGCGATGTTAGTCGATCGCGTACCTCACCCAAACGAAGGCGAAGATGGCTGCGTTCTAGAAATATTTAATGCTTTAGGAGAATCGATTTTAGTTGTGGCTGTCTCCCGTTCTGATGTGGAACTTCTGCGAGCTGATGAAGTGTTAGCAGTTCGCTCTTTAGTACAGGCGAGTTAACCGCTGTATCGCGGTTCAAAATGTTTTCAAATACAACAAATTTTCCTAGCATTTTAGCTTATGCTCGTAACATCCCCCCCACTTTTAAGTGAAGACCAAGCCTTATCTTTACTAGAAAAAGTAGTCAAACAATCGGAAGCCGAAGCAGTATTTGTCAGTCTCTATACTGGCGAAGAATCTCTTTCGAGATTCTCGGAAAATCAAATCAGCCAAAATATCAGCAAAACTGTATTTAGCCTGAACATTACTAGCTATTTCGGCAACAAAAGCGCCTCTGCTGCTGTTACAGAATTTGATGAAGATGCGATCGCCTCCGCCGTCAAGCGATCGGAAGAATTGGCCCGAATTGCGCCGGCAGACCCCGAATGGATGCCGCTGCTGCCACCTCAAACCTACGATTTGCGTGAAGCGCAGCTATCCCGCAGGGAATCGCCCGCCTTCGACGCAGCAACGGCAACTGTATCGCCTCTAGCGCGGGCCAAAATGGTGCAGCAAGCTTGCGCCATTGCCGCACAGGGGGGGGCTCACGGTTCGGGTACTTTGAGCGCTGAGGCGTCGCTGTACGCGATCGCCTCGTCAACCGGACTCCGCGCCTGCAATCAGTCTACAGAGGCGGATTTCAGCTTTACTGCTCGCATTGACAACGGTTCTAGCTGGGCTCAGAGCACTGCTTGGAGTATCAACGAATTGCCGATCGCCCAATTAGCAGAACAAGTGCTCGATCGGGCGATCGCATCCCGCAACCCCCGCGAAGTCACTCCCGGCATTTATCCTGTAATCTTTGACGGTGCTGCTTTTGCGGATTTGCTACCGTGGGTAATTTGGAGTTTGGATGCGAGGGCGGCGGATGAGGGGCGATCGTTTATGTCGATCGCGGATGCAGAGGGAAAACCAGCGGGAAACCGCGCGGGGGAACAACTTTTTAGCCCGTTAGTGCAAGTGCAGCGCGATCCGGCTCATCCTTTGTTGCGATCGAATACTTTTTTCGGCGACGGATTGAGCAATAACTATTTGGAAATCATCAAAGATGGCGTGCCTCAAAGTTTGTCTTATTCCCGCTACTGGGCCGCACAAAAAGGCCAAGAGGCAAAAGGTGCTTTTTACCCGATCGTGATGACAGGTTCCGACCAAAGTTTAGCAGATTTAATTGCTCAAACCGAGCGCGGAATTTTCGTCAGTCGAGCTTGGTACGTGCGCTACGTTAATCCGAAAACATTGGAAGTAACGGGAATGACTCGCGACGGTACTTTTTGGATTGAGGATGGCAAAATTGCTTACCCAATTAAAAACCTGCGTTTCAATCAAGTTTTACCTGATATGTTGCGCGATGTGGATGCAGTTAGTGCGGTGAAGCGTTACGGCGGTAGTGTCGTGCCCGGAGTGCGCGTGAAAGCTTTTAATTTCACCAGTATTACTGACAGTTTGTGACTTGCACATTTCTAACAATCTGTAGGGGCGGGTTTCACAAACAATCACAGCCAACAAAGAACAATCTCTCAAACCCGCCCCCACCCAGATTAATGCGAGTGATTTATCGTGAAGGTAGAGTATTTATTTTGATAGTTAGGATTAAAACCAGCTATTATAGTCATCAGTCTGGTGTCTGTTGTTAGTAACAATTCCCAATTCCCAATTACCAATTCTCAATGAATCAATATTTTGCTACAGTTGCGCGCGGTTTAGAAACTATTGCCGCCCAAGAATTAGAACGTTTAGGGGCCCAGGATGTCAAGCCAGATTTTACTGGGGTTTACTTTGCGGGTGATCGCGCTTTATTGTACCGCGTCAATCTTTGGTCGAGAACAATTTTTAGAGTGCTAATGCCGATCGCCGAATTCCGGTGTTACAACTCGGATATGCTCTACCGCGAAGTGCAGAAAATCCCCTGGGACGAATACTTATATCCCGACAATACTTTAGCAGTAAACTGCACCGGGGGCAACGAAAAGTTGAACCACACTCACTTTACAGCTTTGCAAGTCAAAAATGCGATCGCCGACCAACAGCGCCTTCAATTTAACAAGCGTTCTAATGTCGATGTAGAGCATCCCGATTTGCTAATTAACATTCACATTCATCAAGATAGAGCTATTTTAAGTTTAGACAGTTCTGGAGGCAGTTTGCACCGCCGGGGATATCGACCGGCGATGGGGCTTGCTCCCCTCAAAGAAACCCTAGCTGCGGCTTTGTTGGAGATGGCAGAATGGACGCCTGATTTGCCGTTTTTAGACCCGATGTGCGGTTCTGGAACTTTACCTTTGGAAGCGACTTTAAAGGCGTTGAATATTGCACCGGGATTGTTTCGAGAAAAGTTTGGATTTATGACGTGGCGGGATTTTGACGAACCTTTGTGGGATCAATTGTGGGCTGAAGCTGAAAATAGCGAATTGCCGGAACTTAAGCAAGTGGTTGCTGGGTGCGATCGCGATTCCGATATGTTAACTCAAGCTCGCACGAACGCGCAGCAAGCTGGTATTTCCGGTAAGATTCAGTTTGCTCAAACCGAGCTATCTCAGTTGGAAGCACCGGCAGACAGAGGCGTGTTGATTTGCAATCCTCCCTACGGAGAGCGCCTGGGAGATGCTAGCGAATTGGGAGATTTGTACAAGATGTTGGGGGATATTTTCAAGAATCGTTTTAAAGGTTGGAATGCGTTTATTTTGACTGGAAATAAGGAGTTGGGTAAAAAGGTGGGACTCAGGACATCGCGGCGAATTCCGGTTTTCAATGGGTCGATTCCGTGTACTTTGCTCAAATATGAACTGTATTAAATATTTATAGAACATATCTCACTACACTTGACAATAACCAATATTAATGGGAAGAGGCTAGGCTAAATGAAAATCTTTAAAATTGACGAGCACAAACTCATCTTAGGAGATGTGTTAGAAGTGCTTGGAAGTGAAATCGAAGACAACTCAATAGATTTAATTTTTGCCGATCCTCCCTATAATATTGGCAAAAATTTCAATGGTTTTAAAGACAAGTGGGAATTTGAAAGCGATTATTTAGAATGGAGTTATAGTTGGTTGAACTTATGTCTTAAGAAGCTCAAGCAGAACGGCAGTTTGTATCTAATGGCGTCAACTCAAAGTATGCCCTACTTTGATTTATATTTACGCGATCGCTTAACAATCCTTTCTCGAATAGTGTGGTATTATGACAGTTCTGGCGTACAAGCAAAAAAATTTTACGGTTCTCTGTACGAACCAATTTTATATTGCGTCAAAGACAAACGAAATTATACATTCAATTCCTCAGATATTCTGGTAGAGGCAAAAACCGGATCTGTTAGAAAGCTAATTGACTACCGCAAGGCTACACCATCAGTATATAATTCTAAAAAAGTTCCAGGTAATGTGTGGGAGTTTCCGAGAGTGAGATATCGTATGCCTGAGTATGAGGAACATCCTACCCAAAAACCAACATCATTGTTAGAAAGAATTATCAAAGCCAGTAGTAATGAGGGCGACGTTATACTAGATATATTTTCGGGAACTTTTACAACATCATTTGTTGCCAAGCAGCTTAACAGAAAGTCAATCGGCATAGAATTACAAGAAAAGTATCTACAAATAGGATTGCGGAGGTTGCAAATTACCCCCGATGAGAGTGAAGAGGCTCTCATGTCTGAAGTCAAATCCGGTGAAGTTTCGCCACAGCAGCTAACACTAAACTTACAGCTATAATAAAAATGGAACATGAATTTACAAAAATAATTAAGGCCATTTTAGAGGAGAACTTTGGCGACGTGGGGGATCAAATATTGCGTGAAAGCCAGCTAATTTTATATTTGAATATCAAGACTAAATCTTCAAATAAAGGCTCAAAATCAAGAGGAAGTTTTGCCAACTTATACGCAATCTATGTTTTAGTTGAAGATTATTTGGTGAAAAATTTTCATCAGACAGGAATGTATTCAGATTATGAAGGTGCAGTTTATACGAATCTTTTTAAGAGACAGCGTGAATTACCATTCGGGCAAAAACTTCAAAATCATGGCTTGAACCATAGGATGAATGAAGAATTTAAAAAATATTTTCCCACTTGTGAGTTCATCCCTATTTTGAGAAATCAGAAAAATAACAGGTATTGGTTTAACGAAAATTTATTAAAAGTCAAAATCAATGAGAATGAACACAATATAGCAGAAACAGTAATCCACATAATTGATGCTTACGTTGAAGCTAAGAGAGATAGCTTTGAAAAGTTTATTCAAATTTGTAAAGATGCTCAAAGATTGACAGAGGTTCAAGTCAGAGAATTTATAAAACAAATGGTAGCACCAAATGTAGATGCTCGAATTTTCGAGATAGTCAGCTACAGTATATTAAAATACTACTACAACGACGGAGTTATTTATTGGGGTTATGCACTAGACCGACTCCAGCAAGAAAATTTAAAGCTGTTTAAAACAGGTAGGACAAATGCTAATGATGGGGGAATTGACTTTGTAATGAAACCCCTAGGACGTTTTTTTCAGGTGACTGAAACTGTAGATGTAAATAAATATTTCCTAGACATTGATAAAATTGAAAGGTATCCGATAACATTTGTAGTTAAATCTTTAGATTCAGATAGTGAAATTAAATCAAAGATTGAAGCACAAGCTCGAAAGCTGTATTCAATAAATGCTATAGTATATCAGTATATGCAATCTATAGAAGAAATAATCAATGTTCCTATTCTGATAGAAAGATTTGAACAAGCTGTTGCCAAAGGGTACTTAAGCAATGTATTGAGCGAGATTATTAAGCAGAGCAGATTAGAATTTAATTATGAAGATGAGGAAGAAAGTCTGGAAATTGAACTATTAGACGTTGCTCTAGAGGAGGAATGATTCAGTAATAAAGTCCGCCTGCTTTAGACAATTATTGTTTCCTTACCTTTAACATCTACACCGGCAACAAAGAAACGTGAGCCGAAACAATCTTCCACCCTTGAGGAAACTTCCGCCACATCTGACTCTGCCGCCCCAGCCGCACCACTCTATCCATTACACGGCGGAATTCCAGCGTCACAGCCGCCGTGTCTGCATCGAAAGTCACGACTTTGAGGTTGAACATTTCTCGATCGACATTTACAGGCGATCGTCCTTGGCGAAAAGCCCTCACCTCATCGCTCCCGTAGAGGTTCTCCGTCACCCCAAACCGCACGACTTCCGGCGCATCCCAGAACAAATTATCGAGAGTTTCAATATCATTCGTACAAAAAGCTTTTTCGTATTTTAAATATAGTTCAGTTAACTCAGTCACCACAGCAGAATCATTGATAACAGTCATTCGATTTTAGATTTTAGATTTTAGATTTTAGATTGACACCACGGATAAATCCGGGGGCTTGAGGATGCAAGGATTTTGGATTTTGGATTGATTCCACGGATAAATCACGTGGCGGGTACCATCAAGAAATTATTGGTCATCAATTGTAGATTTTAAAACTCTTAATTTTCACAGGTTGTGTTTGCAATAAAGAGTAAATTCCTTATTGCAAACACAACTAATTACTGGAAATTAATGCTCAATTTTGAGCGAAATAATTTTATCGCCTTGGCGGATAGCATTGACGACAGACATATCCTCAGTTTTGCCAAAAGTTGTGTGAACTCCATCTAAATGAGACTGGGGAGAATGGCAAATAAAGAATTGGCTGCCACCCGTATCGCGGCCTGCGTGAGCCATCGATAAAGTTCCTGCCAAATGTTTGTTGGAGTTGATTTCACACTTGATTTTGTAGCCGGGGCCACCAGTTCCATTGCCTTTGGGACAGCCACCTTGAATCATAAAGTTAGGAATGACTCGGTGAAAGGACAATCCATCGTAAAAACCTTTTTCCGCCAAGTCAACAAAATTCTTCACTGTGTTAGGCGCATCCGCATCGAACAATTCCAAATTGATTGTGCCTTTGTCGGTTTCCATAATAGCGCGGGTCATGATTTCTCCTGGCTTCCTAAAATGAGTGTGTTGCCTGCGTGTTAATTGCGGACTTCGCTTTTATAACGACAGATTCAAACTGTCGTTATATTGTGGCTTTCAGAAGTGTACCATATTCCGGCAACTCTCATAGGACTTATGTGCGCTTTCTGAGGAAACCCGGTTTATTGCGAGATTTCTGGTTAGCAAAGCCAATATTTTCTGAGACACCGGGCTTGTTACCCTCTGTCATATTTTAATTGTTTGTCACTTGCGGGCGATCGGGTTCTTCCTGAATATCGCTCATATTAAAAATGAAAGGAACCCGACTCGAACCTGCGCCCATAACCAGCACTTTTGGCATCTGAGCCCCCCC
>Ga0164305_10000097_pt1 | contig 26755 bp, 23 predicted proteins | sample Whisoiple_237_MG_FD_110215 | JGI IMG/M metagenome (GOLD analysis project Ga0164305, IMG submission 110215) | Soil microbial communities amended with pyrogenic organic matter from upstate New York, USA - Whitman soil sample_237_MG | ecosystem: Environmental > Terrestrial > Soil > Agricultural...
GGCGTGGATGGTCCGCGGATTTCAGGTCGTCGTCGACGACGACGACCTGACCAAGCTGCGGGCACTCGACCGTGACCACGCGCTGATCTTCTTGATCTCGCATCGCTCCTACCTAGATCAATTTTCGTTTCCACCCCGCCTTGTCCAGGGAGGCATCACACCAACATTCGGGCTGGCCGGCGCCAACCTGAATTTCTTTCCCCTCGGCACATTTGCCCGACGTAATGGGTTCATTCCAGTGCGGCGCGCGACGGGAGACATACCCGCGTACCGGGTCGCGCTGCGCGCGGTCGTGGGCCGGATGGTGGCCGGCGGCAGCAACCTGGTGTGGTCGATCGAGGGTGGCCGGACACGCACCGGCAAACTACGGCCACCGCGATACGGGCTGCTTCGGTATGTGACCGACGCGGTCGAATCCGTCCGCGCGGAGAAGACCGTTGCCGTCCCGGTCTCGATACTCTTCGACCAGCTGCCGCTGCACGAAGTCAAACTGATGGTCGAGGAGTCGCGCGGCCTTCCCAAGAGGCCGGAGAACGCGCGCTGGTTGTTCAGTTACGCACGCGGCCTGCGGCATCGCCTGGGACGCATCTACATCAACTTCGGCTCGCCGGTCCCCCTGTATGAGCGGATAGTCGCGTTGCGCGCCGACGGCTTGACCGACCGGCAGGTGGTCGAACGCGTCGCGCTGGATATCTGCCACCGGCTCAACCAGGCCACGCCAGTGACTGCGACGGCCGCAGTGTGCATCGCGATGCTCGGCGAAGACCGTGCCCTGACCCTCGACGAAGTGGGCGCCACCGTCGCGCCGCTAGCCCGTTACTTGCGCACCCGCGGCTGGCCCGTCGCCGGGGGCGCCGACCTCACCGACCGTGCCACGGTGTCGCAAACGCTGCACGACTTGGTCGGTTCCGGTGTGTTGACGTGCTACTCGGAGGGGCCGACGACGGTGTGGGGGATCGGCGATGACCAGCACCTGATCGTTGCGGTCTACCGCAATAGTGCGATCCACGTCTTGGTGATGAGAGCGATCGCCGAACTCGCCTTGCTGGCGATCGTGCAGACCCCGGGAGCCACCAAACGTACAGGGTGGGAGAAGGCGTTAGCGGTGCGTGAACTCCTCAAGTTCGATTTCTTCTTCGCAGGCCGCGACGAGTTCGCCGACGAACTGTGGCGTGAGTTCGCGATCATGACCGGACGCAGTCATGACCCGAGTGCACCGCTGGACACCGACGACGCGGCGCGGAGTCTGAATGAAAGTGACCTGCTGGTAGCCCATCTCGTGCTGAGACCGTTCATCGACGCGTACCGCGTGGTGGCCGTGGAGTTGGTGAATCTCGGTCCAGGTGCCGACGTCGACGACCAGGGTCTCCTCAAGCGGTGCCTACGTCTGGGCCGGCAATGGTCGCTGCAGCACCGCATCACCGAGGAGTCGGTGTCCGGAGAGATGTTCAGCACAGCCTTGAAGATGGCGCGGCACCGCGGCCTGATCCATACCGAGGGCGACGGCGACGACATCGCGGAGCGCCGGGCGGCGCTCGTCGCTGAGCTAGAGGAGCTACAGAAGTCGATCGCGGAGTTGGCGCGGATGCGCCGGGACGCCGTGCCGGTGTGAGACAGGCCATGATACTCACGGTATTTCGCAGCGATGTTCAACGGTGAACAAGGCGGGTTGACGACCGACGAACCCAATGTGCCGTGGGTGCCCGTCGTCCTCTCGCTGATCAATACCTATGTTGGGTTGTCCGTGGCCGTAGCAGGTTTCGTGCTCGACAACACGGTCATGGTCGTCGCGGGCGTGATCCTCGTCGGGTCCGCCAGGGTCCTCGCAATGTCATGGCAAGGCGCTGAATCGACAGGAAGGTGCGTTGTGCGAGTCATCTCATCCATCGAGGACGCCATTGCGACCGTCGGCCAAGAACTCGGCGTCTCCCAATGGATTGCTGTCGATCAGGACCGCATCAATGCTTTCGCCGAGACGACCGGTGACCACCAGTGGATCCATGTCGATGTCGAGCGGGCCAGGTCCGAAAGCCCTTATGGCACAACCATTGCCCACGGTTTCCTGACACTGTCTCTCATTCCCGCATTGAGCAAGGACAACTACCGCGTCGACAATGCGAAGATGCGGATCAACTACGGGCTCAACAAGGTGCGCTTCCTCGCGCCGGTGCCGGCTGGGAGCCTCGTCCGGTTGCGATCCGACCTCGTGGACGCCAAGAAGGTCAACGACTCCACGGTCGACCTGACTGTGCAGCAGACGGTCGAGCTCAACGGGTCGGAAAAGCCGGCCGCGGTTGCGGAGGTCATTGCACGGATGGTCTTCTAACAAGCCGAACCGCAGAGTCGTGCGCGTAAACTCGGTTTCCGATGGTTCTATAGCCGCCCACAACAAGGAGGGGCGAACGATGGTCATCGTTGTTGTATTTCTGCTCATCGTGAGCATCGCCGCGGTAGTCGCCGCGGTCATCATCGGTACTCCCTCACCTGCCTACCCCAAACACGGCACCTTCGGTATTGACGGATTGGACGGCAGCGTCATCGCTTGGGCGGGCGTCGCCCTGTGCGCGATAGGTCTGGTCTTGCTGCTTATCGATGCGCGTCTGGAGCGCAGGCGTCCGGTCGACGCTGAGGAACCAGACCACACGGCCGGTGACGAGCTCTTCGGCGAGCACGACGTCGAACGCGACCTAACGCGAGAGAACTAAGCTAAGCGCTTTCCTGGCTAGCGAGTCCACTAAGCGTCGACGGGTGAACTGTGGTCCGCAACGACTCGGCGGATTTCGCTGACCGCGTCGGGGTTTTCGGCACCTGACAGGTCCCCAGGGTCGACTCCAAGGGCGGCTGCGCGGATTGCGCGCCGCATGATCTTGGCGGATCGAGTCTTAGGTAGCGCGGCCACCCGCCACACCCGCGATGGGGTGAACGGCTTGCCTAGTTCACGTCCCACCAAGGCTGCAATGTCAGCGCCCACCTGATCCGCGGTTTGGTCATCGATCTCGGTGCCGTCGTCGGACCGTGTCACCCAAAATGCCCAGACCGTCTCGCCTTTGACTGGGTCCGGGACACCGACAGCGGCCGCCTCGGCGACCCGGGGGTGGGTGATCATCACCGATTCCACCTCCGCGGGGGCCAGTCGCTTGCCGGCCACGTTCATGACGTCGTCGGAGCGTCCGAGAATGAACCACTGGCCGTCATTGTCGACCATCGCGAAGTCGCCATGCGTCCAGATCCCCGGGAAGCGCGACCAGTAGGCCTGCAGGTAGCGCTCGTCGTCCTTCCAGATTCCGCGCGTCATCGACGGCCACGGCTGGCGGCACACCAGTTCGCCGACCTGACCGCGCACGGATCGACCGATGTCGTCGACGACATCGACATCCATCCCGAGTGACGGGCCACCCAGCGAGCAGCTGCGGATGGGTTCGACCGGATAAGGCGCGAGGAACGATCCGCCGACCTCGGTGCCGCCGGAGAAGTTGATCACCGGGACGCGTCCGCCGAACACGTCGCGGGCCAGCCACTCGTAGGACTCGGGGTCCCAGGGTTCACCAGTCGAACCCAGCACGTGCACCGATGACAAGTCCGGCGCCGGATCGCGATCAGCAGAGCGCAGTGCCCGCACCAGAGTGGGCGACACGCCGAGCATGGTGACCCCGTGGCGCTCGACAAGCCGCCACAGCCGGTTGGTGTCGGGCCTGTCGGGTGAGCCTTCGTACAGGAGCAGCGTCGCACCGTTGGCGTGGGTGCCGAACACCGACAGCGGGCCCATGATCCAGCCCATGTCCGTGACCCAGCTGAACACACCGCGGGGTTTGATATCGAACGAGTACGCGACCTCGCTGGCGGTCTTCACCAGAAATCCGGCGTGGGTGTGCACCGCCCCCTTGGGTCTGCCAGTGGTACCCGAGGTGTATGCCAGCAGCAGCGGATGCATCGCGTCAACCTCGCGGGGCGCAAGCGGGGCGTCGAGTGAGACCAACTGTGGCCACAAAACCATTTGCGCGCCAACGTATTCGGGAGGATGGTCGGCGCCGTTGGGCACCACGATCACGTGCCGCACGCAGGGGCACTGGGCCAGGGCCGCCTTGACCTGCGGCAGCAGCGGTAACGCGCGTCCGCGCCGCGTAGTCGTGTCGGCCACGATGACCGCCTTGGCCTTGGCGTCATCGAGCCGCGAGGCGATGGCTGTCGAGGCGAAACCGGAGAACAGCGGCACCAGCACCGCTCCGAGCGAGGCCACCGCATAGCACGCGATGACCGCCTCGGGGACCATGGGCAAGTAGATCGCGACGGCGTCGCCCGCACCGATCCCCAAGTCACGCAGTCCGCGGGCAGCGCGAGCAACTTCGGTGGCCAGCTCGTCAAACGTCAACTCGCGGATCTGACCCGCTTCGTCCTCGTGGACCACGGCAACGCGGTCGGGGGCTTCATCTCGCCAGCGCAGCAGGCAGGAATCGACGATGTTCAACGTGGCGTCGACGAACCAGTCGGGATGCTCAATTCCGTTGCGCAGATCCAACACTCGACTGTAGGGCGTGCGGAATCGCAAGCCAAGGTCGGTGGCGGCGGCATCCCAGTACCACGCGGTGTCCTGAACAGAGCGTACCCGTAACTCGTCTATGCCGGCGAGGCCATGCGCGCGGGCCAGCCGGGTCACATTGGCACCCTCGATGTAGTCGGTTGTCGGATTCCATTGGTAGCTCGTCACATTGACTCCGCGATCTCAGCTCTTAGGCATGCCGAGGATGCGCTCGGCGACGATATTGCGCTGGATGAATGTCGAGCCGCCGGCGATGGCAGTGCCGCGCGCCTGATACGCCAGCCGCAGCCACCGTTCACGATCGGCCGGTGAAGCGGAGTCCTTTTCGGCCAGTGCGAACTGCCCTGCCAGCTCATCGAGTTCCAACCCGAAATCGGCGATGTCCTCGACCAGCGGGCAGAAGTACAGCTTCCCGATGGAGGTGACCGGTCCAGGCGGTCCGCTTCCGGCGGCACCGGTGATGACCCGCTGTCCGATCAGGTAGTGCACCAGGGCACGCCCGTACAGGTCGGCGATCCGTTGGCGCACAAGCGGGTCGGCGCCCAACGGGGTGCCTTCGCCTGTTGTACGGCAGGCGATCTCGCGGATCAGATCGTTGACCGCGCCGGTGGTGTTCACCCGTCCTGTAGCGATGGCCACCCGCTCGAAAGCCAAGGTGGCCATTGCGACTTGCCAGCCGCCGTCGACGTCACCGAGGACGCCGTCGTCGGGAACGAACACGTCGTCGAGGAAGACCTCGTTGAACTCGGCCTCGCCCAGCATGTGGGCAAGCGGACGGACGTCGACACCGGGGCTGTCCATCGGCAGCAGGAAATACGTGATTCCCCTGTGCCGGGGACCGCCGCCGGTGCGGGCGAGCAAGATCGCGTGGGCCGCCAGCTGAGCCCGGCTGGTCCAGATCTTCTGCCCCTGGATGCGCCATCCGCCGGCCACCTTGGTGGCCGACGTGCGCAACGAGGCCAGGTCCGAGCCCGCCTCCGGCTCGGAGAACAACTGACACCAGATCTCATCGCCCTTCAGGATCGATTCGAGGTAACGCTCTTGCTGGGCCGGCGTGCCGAACTGGATGATCGTCGGGCCGGCGAAATCCTCTCCGACGATGTTCAGCCGCTCCGGCGCGCCGGCCCGATCGAGCTCCTCGTTGAACACCGCACGCAACTTCGCGTCCGCGCCACCACCGCCGTATTCCTTCGGCCAGGACAGGCCGGCGTAACCGGCGCCGTACAGCAGCCGCTGCCACGCCCGCCAATAATCGAGCTTGTCCTCCAACACAGGCGGCTCGGGACCCCCGAGGCTGGGCAGCGTGTTTTCGAGCCAACCCCGTGCCTTGGCGCGGAATTCCGCCTCGGCAGGACTGTCTTTCAATTCCATCAGCGGGCACCCGAAACTTCCTGGATTTGCGCCGCTTCGTCCTGAATGCGCCCTTCGATGTCTTTGCGCAACTCGTGTTTGAGGACCTTGCCGGTCGCGGTCATCGGAAGGGACTCGACGGCGACGACGCGCTCGGGTGTCTTCTGAACCGGCATGCCCCGCCCCAGCAGGAACTCGCGCAGGTCCTCGACGGTCGGAGGGGTATGTCCCGGCTTGGCGACCACATAACAGCACACCCTCTCGCCGAGCCGCTCGTCGGGCATGCCCACACACGACGACGCCTGCAGCGCCGGATGATCGGCGAGGTTGTCCTCGATTTCGCGAACGCTGATGTTCATTCCACCGCGAATGACAATGTCTTTGGTTCTGCCGGTCACCCGCACATAGCCGTCGTCGGTCATCACGCCCAGATCGCCCGATCGCGAGAAGCCCTCGGCGGTGAACAGGGCAGCGGTTTCCTCGGGGTTGGCGAGGTATTCGATCATGTGCGCGGGACCGCGGTAGGCGATGTCGCCCTCGGTGCCGCGAGGAACTTCGTTCCCTTCGAGATCGACGATCTTGACCTCCGCACCGGGCACGGCTGCACCGTCGGAGGTCAGGGCGCGCGACACATCGTCGTCGACGGAACACGTTGTGGTGACTAGGTTTTCGCTGCGGCCGTAGAGGCTAAGCACCCTCATGTTGGGAAGCGTTGCGCTGGCCCGCTCGACGACCGCGGCCGGAATCGGAGCGCCCGCGCATGTCCACAACCGCAACGACGAGAGATCGTGGCGGTCGGCGTCGTATTCGGACAACAGCCCGTGTAGGAATGTCGGGGCTGTCACCGCTGCCGTGCAGCCGAAGCGCGCAATCTCGTCGATGCCGCGGGCGGGATCCCACTCGGCCATCATGTGTGTCGACGCCCCGGCCAGCATGGGCACCAGCACGCTGGTGACCAGCCCGGTGGTGTGGGCGACGGGGGAGGGACCGAACTGCACATCGGCCTCGGTGTAGCCGAATGGCGCGATCAGCGCACGGGCGCCTGCACAGTAGGTGTTGAAGGTGTGCACGCACCCTTTCGACCGTGACGTGGTTCCGGAGGTGTAGACGATGACGAACGGCTCGTCTGGGCCTGGCGGGTCGGGCAGTTCGTCGCGGGCGCCGTCGTCGTCGGTGTCGGCCTCCAGCCCCTGCAGGCTGAACACACCGTTGTCGGCGTCGATGACGGTCTCGTCGGCGCTGTCGGGCCGGGTCACGACGATCGTGAGGTCCGGATGTTCCTGGCGCAGACCAAGATACATATCGAGATAGTTGAACTTCTTGAACGTCGCCGGCGTGAAGACCCCTCGTATTTCGGCGTTGGACGCCACGTAGTCGACTTCTTCGCGCCGGTAGATCGGCATGATCGGCACGACGATGACCCCAAGACGCGACAAGGCGGCGAGCACCTGCACGAACTCCACCCAACTCGGCAGCTGCATGGCGGCGGTGTCACCGGGCCGCCATCCTTGCCGGTGTAGACCGACGGCCAGCCGCTGGGCACCATCGAAGAGCTGCCGGAAGGTCAGAGAGCGGGTCCCGTCCGTCGCGAACACCTTGTCGGGGTTGTCTTTGACGCGCCGGGCAAGCAGGTCGTGGAATGTGTCGGTCGACCACAGTCCGGCCTTGTAGTTGTCGTCGATCTCCCGCTGGCTGTAGTGGTCGCTGTACGGGCTGGGCTTCATCGCGCTTCCTCGGTTCTCGGGATCCGCCGTCCGGCACTCGCACCGGAGGGCACCACTTCCTCGGATCGTAGAATGGTCAGACCGAAAGGGTCGTCACTCGAAAGAGGGAAAATCCGGCCCTCAAGAGTTGCGCCACTGCGGGGAACGCTTCTCCTTGAACGCCCGCACCCCTTCGGTCAGATCGTCGGTGGTGAGGGCCAACGCGAGTTGCGCCTGCAGGTAGTCCAGTGCGGAGTCAAGCGGCAGATCTCGCGTAGCTGCCAACGCCCGCTTGCCCATACCCATCAACAACGGTGACTTGCCGGCGATGTCGGCGACCCACTGGCGCACAGCGTCATCGAACTCGGCGTCGGGGACCACCTTGTTGACCAGACCCACAGCGGCGGCCTCGGTCGCGCTGAATAGTCGACCGGTCATCATCAGTTCGTTGGCGACCAGCCGTCCCGTGGCACGGAAGATCAGCGCCGAGATCATGAACGGGAAGGCACCGACGTTGATCTCCGGACAGCCCAGCCGGATCGACTCCTTGGCGATGACGAGGTCACACGCCATTGCGATGCCCAGCGCACCGGCCAGCACGTCGCCGTTGGCCGCGCAGACGACCGGTTTGCCGATCCCGGTGAGGGTGCGATAGAGGGTGGGAAAACGCGCCAGCCCTGCGTACTTCGCGATCGTCGCCCGATCGTCGGCGAACGCGTCGAGATTGCCTCCCGAAGAGAAGACCCGCGGGTGTGACGACATCAGCACGATGACCCTGACCTCGGTGTCGAACGCCGCGCGCCGCAAGAGATCGCCCAGTTGATCTAACAGCGCGTCAGACAGCGCGTTGCGCCGATCTGGGTCGTTCAGCGTCAGATACGCGACCAAGCCGTCAGCACCGGGTTGGGCCGGCTCCACCCGGTAGGTGACAAGGCCAGTCGACTCGGTCACGGCATATCTCCTAGGTGTGCATCAGTACGCATTTGCCGAAAGTCCGTCCGTTCTCCAGGTATTCGTGTGCTTCTGCGGCCCGGTCTAACGGGAACCGGCGGTCGATCGCCGGCGCGCGTACCCCACACCGGTCGATCATGTTGAGCAGGCCGGCGAAGTCCAGGCTGCTGCCCATGGTGGTTCCGAGCAGATCGAATTGACCGAAATAGAAGCTGCGGACATCCATTCGGGCGGTCTCTGCGGCGTTTGCGCCGAGCACCACGAGCCGGCCGCCCGGCCGCAGCGCGCGCACGGACTCATTCCAGCGTCCGACGGGGTCGAGGATTAGATCGAAGCCGGCGTCGTTGGGCGACATGGCCCGCGCGTCGTCGGGCCAACCCGGTTCGGTGTGCAGCACACCGCCGCGGGCGCCGGCGGACACTGCGTGCTCGATGATTTCGGCCGAGGAGGAAGTCACCGTGATCGTCGCTCCGGCCGCGACTGCCAGGGCGATCGCCATGGTGGCGATCCCCCCTCCGGCGCCGATCACCAGCATCGACTCACCCGGACGAAGCCGCCCGCGGCTGAACAGCGCGCGGTAGGTCGTCACTCCCACGAGTGGCAGCGCGGCAGCCTCGGCCCAGTTCATGCCGACCGGTTTGGCGGCCACACAGTTAACCGGGACACTGACCAACTCGGCATAGGTCCCTGGTGTGTGATCGCCCAGGATCTCCCAGTGCGTGCCCGGCGCTTCGTCGCGATCGCCCCAGTTCAGCGACGGCAGCACCACCACGTGCTCGCCTGTGTCCGTGCGCACACCGGCACCGTCGGCACCGATGATGTGTGGCAGCGGCGAACCGTAGCGGCCCTGTCGTACCAGGACGTCATGCCAGTTCAGCGCGCTGGCGCGAAGCGCCACCGTCACCCAGCCCGGGCGTTCGGCTGGATCGGGAAACTCGCCTGGGCGCAATACTGCGGCGGTGCCGAACTCGCGCATGATCACTGCGTGCACGCCTAACCTCCTTTTCGGCCTGACCATTACAACATTTCGCATGTTCTCGACACAAGACTCGCCGAGGTGTGGTCGGTGTGGCTGGTGAGGTCCAAAATTGTCGAACCCGCAGATATCGGCGCTGGTGTGATGTAGGTGGATTTCGCCAATTCATTGTGACCTGCGTGACAACTGCGCTATACTTTTGGTTCAACGGAATCAATGGTCAGACCGAAGTGTGTTGTACGGCGAAGACCCGAGGGCCTATAGGAGTGGTGGATGGTTTCGACAGTGCTCACGCGCTCCCGCACGGAGGATGCGACGGTGGTCGCGCGGGCCGAGGAAGCCGTAGCGGCCGCCGCCGACCATCTCGCTCTGCCGCTTCCCGACCCGACGCGGCGTGCGTTAGGACTTCAGCTGGAAGATTTGAGCCAACGCCTCGAAGAGCGAATCGCGCTCTACGAACCGACGGACGAATCGGTCGCAACCGTCGAACACCTGATCTCGATTCTGACGGTGCGGTGCGAACTGCTCGATGACGATCTTTCTCGACGGGTGAGATGCCTGTCTGAGATCCGTACCGCCCTCGCGCAGCTGCGGGGATTGGCGCCCCGCGAAATGATCCACGCCGCCCCAGCGGTGCTCAGCCGGGAGCTGGCATTCACGCGCACCATGATCTCCACCGTTCGGGGTTCGCTGTGGCTGCCGCAGCACCTGCATACCGAAGATGAACAACTCGACCCACGATCGAGACGGCTACGCGAGTACATAGCGGGCCGCCATATCCAGCTGGCGGACGCGCCGTTGGAGACAGAACTCGTCCGCAAGCGGTGCGGCGCCATGGTGGAGGCGCCGATGCACGACAAACGCACGTTCAAGGAGATCATGGAGGTCTCCGGCTGCTTTGGCTACATCGCCGCCCCAATCACTGTTCAGGGCAGGGCAATTGGCATTCTCCACGCCGACCGCCCCGAACCCCACGGAGTGGTGACGATGGACCATCTCGACCAGTTGGAGGCCTTCGCCGAGTGTCTGTCGGTGGCATTCGAGAGCGCGGTGCTCGACGAGAAGGCCACGCAACAACGGGTCGAAGTCGACAATCTATGCGCCAACGTCGACGAATTGCTTAGCCGGTCAGGCCGATCGGCGTTGTGGTCGTTCTCAGCTGCCACGCAGGGACAGCGACCCGATGTTCGCCACCACCGTCGCGAGCTACCTGCTGCTGTTTCGTTGACCGCCCGCGAACACGAGATCATGTCGCATGTGGCCACCGGGGCCACCAACGGCCAGATTGCCCGGTGCCTGGTCATTTCGGAAGGGACGGTGAAGTCCCACCTGAAACACATTGCCAAGAAGCTCAATACATCCAGCAGGGCGGCGGCCGTGGCGGTCTATGCCGGCGTCGGCACCGCAGGTGCTGGGGCGTCGCGATGAACACCCACGCGATGGTGGCCAGGCTCAACGAACTTGACCAACAGCTGTGCACCGCGTTCGGCATCCCCCGAACAAGAGACGCGACGACGCTAGACGAGGCCATCGCGATGTCGGCCGCCACTACCCAACTGTTGGCCCGCGAAAACACCGTCCGCGATGACATCGCCTCACCGACCGACGGGGTCCCGCTGACGACATTCCTGCAGGCGCAGGTCGAAGCGCGTCAGATGAGAGCCGGTGAACCCATCGATGTGGTACGAACATTGACTGCTGGCATCCGTCGCATGAAGAAGGCCGGATCGTTGCAGGGGCTCGGTAGGCAAGCATGCACCGAACTTTGCGCAGCACTCGGTTTCGACAACGCTCTGCTGTCGTTCGTCGAAGACGACGGATTTGTCGTCGAGGAATCCGACCACGGCCTTGGCGGACCCACCGTGATCCCACGCCGTCAATGCGCGCCCGAACGGAACTGTATTCGCTTCCGCGACACCATCCGGACGGATGAGACCGACATGCCCGCCACGGCCGGCTACGGGGAGTTACTCGGTTCGGTGCGCTATCTCGTCGCTCCCGTCATCGCCGAATCGCGCGTCGTCGCGCTAATTCACGTCAGCCGTCGAGGCGAAGACGGCGTCTCTGATCGCGACAGTGACGTGCTGGATGCATTCGCCTCGGCTTATTCATTGCTTCATGAGAGGATGCTGAATACCGAACGGGTGCACCATCAACGGACCTCGATCGCCCGCGCGGCTGCGCGGCTGACGGAGGAGGCAGACCGCATCGCGGCAGCTGCGATAAGCCTTGATGTCGAAGGTCGCGATGATGTCGAGCCCCCGACCATCGCGGAGGATTCGCAGTTGGCAGCGACGCTTTCCGAACGTGAACGCGAAGTGTTCGAGAGGTTGGTCCTAGGAGCCTCGAACGCCGAGATCGCCGACGAGCTTGTCATCACCATCGAAACGGTCAAGACACACGTGAAGCGAATACTCCGCAAGATCGGCGCCATCAACCGGGCAGAGGCCATCTCCCTCTACATGGACGAGACCAGGTCCGCGTCGCGGCGACACCGTCGGTGACGTTGAGCGACAACCCCTTCAGGCCGCCGAGATGCCGCCGTTGACGCTGATCGCCTGGCCGGTCAGCCGGCCCGCCGCCGGACTGCACAAAAACACCGTCAGCGCGGCGATGTCGTCGGCCGTCGGCACGCCGAGCCCAGCCTGCTGGGCTGCACGCGCGAAGAGCTTGCCGCTGAACCCGTCGGCAGTGATGCGTTCGGTCGAGGCGGTCCCGTAGACCAGCGACGGCGTGAGCGCGTTGGCGCGGATGCCGTAGCGCTTCTCCTCGATGGCGATCGTTCGGGTGAACATCACGATCGCGGCCTTGGCGGCGCCGATGACCGCTTCGCCGGGTGTGGCGGTCTTGGCCGCGTCGGATGCCACGTTGATGATGACGCCGCCTCGGCGGCTGCGCATGCCCGGCAGGACCACGCCGGCCATATGCATGGACGGCAGCGCAAGTTGGGTGAGCCCGCGACCGATGTCAGGTGTCGGGATATTGACGAACAACTCAGGCCGGACGTCGGCAGCCGTGCTGCACATCAATATGTCGATGCCGGACAGGACCTGATCGGCCTCGGCGGCGACGATGGCGGCGGCGTCGGGATCTACGGCGTCGCCGGCGATAAAGTGCACGGCTGCACCTAGTTCGGCGACCGACTTGGCCGCCAGCTGGCCACGTTCGGCGTTTCGGCCGACGATCACTATCCGCGGGACACCGGCCTGTGCCAGTGCCCGCGCTGAGGCAAGCCCGATGCCGGCAGTACCGCCCACTATCAGCGCAGAGGAGGTGTTTAGGTCCTTGGGTGCGGGCATGTCTGTCATGAGTTTCATCCTTACTACTCGTCGTGTACCGCGGGCAGTGCCGATACCCTCTGTAGCCACCGGAGAAGGTCGTCCAGCACCTCGTCCCGGTTGATCTCGTTGAGGACTTCGTGCCGGCCGTCGTCGTAGACGCGGACGGTGACGTCGGAAAGACCGGCGTCGCGGTACCGGTCGACAAGGGGCCACAGCAGAGTGAGCCCGCCGTTGACGGGATCTTTCGATCCGACCGCCACGTACAGAGATAGGTAATGGGGCATCCGCGCCACCTGGGCGGGATCGGCGAGCCGGCGCGCGCCGGCGAACATGTCCTTCGCCGACTCGGCGTCGATGCCGAAGCCGCACAACGGATCAGCGAGATACGCGTCGACGATCGCCTCGTCGCGGGAAAGCCAGTCGAAGTCCGTGCGCGCCGGCTGGAACGGGGCGTTGAAGGCGGAGAGGTCGAGATTAATGGACAGATCCAGGGCCGGTTCCAGAAGGTCGAGGGCCCCCGTTCCGGTGAGGGCGACCCCGTCCACGTCGGTTCCGTGATCGAGCAGAAACTGTTGGGCCGCAAAGGAACCCATGCTGTGCGCGACGATCACGACGGGGACGTCAGGGTGGTCTGCCTTTGCTCGAGCGATAGGCAGACTGAGGTCATCGACCAGTGCCGACCACCCGTTGGGCCCAAGGTGGCCGGGTTCGTCGGTGGCGGCCAGGGAGGCGCCGTGGCCGCGGTGGTCGTGGCCATACACCGCGTACCCCGCCGAGGCCAGGGCCTCGGCGACATGGTCGTATCGGCGCAGGTGCTCACCCATGCCGTGGACGAGCACGACGACGCCGGCGAGACGGGCGTCGTTAGTGGCCCAGCGATAGCCGGCGAGCTGCCTGCCGTCCGCGGATCGGCAGGAGAACGTATCGGGAGTCATCACCGCCGCCTTAGAGGGGAGTCGCAGTGGCACCATTTCGGCCCCGATCGGCTTTGTCGAAGAATTGCTGCGATCGCTCCATCACGGTGGTGTTGCCGCCGCACAGCGCGTAGCCCCACATCGCTTCGACGCGCAATTGGTCATACAGCGGGCGGCCAATGATCTCGAGCACCGTCTCCTTGGCCGACTCGATCGCCGCCTGATCGCAGCGCAGGATCCGCTGGACCACGGCGTCAGTCTCCTCCATCAGCTTGTCGTGAGGCACTACGCGGGCCACCATGTTTGCTGTGAGCGCTCGCTCGGCCGAGATCGGCTCGCCGGTCACCAGCAACTCCAATGCCACGCCGACGCCGCAGGTGTTGACCAGACGCGGAATGCCGCCGTCAGCCGGATGCATTCCGCGACGTACCTCGAAGGTCCCAAATTGTGCACGCTCAGAGGCGATCCGGATGTCGCACGCCAATGCCAGCTCGACGCCGTGGCCGACGCACCAGCCGTTGATCGCGGCGACGATGGGCTTGGTGATGCGCGACAGCGGCCCTCGGGTGATCCCGCACAGACCGTCTTCGAGACGTTCGCGGCCGACCATCGGGCCAACCGTCTGCCACTCGGGCGCATGAGTTTTCAGGTCGGCGCCGGCGGTGAATGCGTCGCCGGTTCCGGTGAGGACCGCGACGCGAAGCGCTGGGTCGTCCCGGAAGTCACGCCACATGTCGCACATCAGCTCGTGGGCTTCGATGTCGATGGCGTTCTTCACTTCCGGGCGGTTGAGCGTGATGTAGGCGACTTCGCCGCGTTTCTCGTAAAGCACCTTTGCTGTCATGACAGGCCCCTTCTACTAGTTCGCCTGATTGGCGTCGAGGATTGCGGGCAGTGCGGAGCGGTGGAACCCGTCGAACGGGACGTTGTGTTCGACGGGTTGCAGGTCCCACCACCCTGGCTTGGCGTTGGGTGCTCCGCCGTCGACGCGGATGCAGGTGCCGGTGATGAAACTGGCCGCCGGAGACAGCAGGAACACCACCGCTGCCGAGACTTCCGCCTCGGTGCCGAAGCGCTGCAACGGGATTTCGCTGGCGACCTTGTTGCGAATGAAGTCGGTGTCCTTGCTGTCGTAGGTGTCGAGCCCGCTGGATGCGATAGCTCCAGGGGCGATGGTGTTCACTCGCACTCCTGCGGCGGCCCATTCCGTCGCGGCCGATTCACTGAGCGACAGCATGCCGCCGCGCGCAGACGCCGAGTGAGCGAAGTGCGGCCAGCCGTGCCAGATGTCGGCGATCATGTTCACGATGGCGCCGCCGTGCGCCTTCATCCACTTGGTGTAGACCTCGCGCATGACGATGAAGCCACCGGTCAGGTTGTTGCGCACCACGGCCTCGAACCCCTTGGTGCTGATGGTTTCCAGGGCTGCGCGGTATTGACCACCCGCGTTGTTGAACAATCCGTCGATGCGTCCGTGTTCGGCAAGGATCGCATCAACGACGTCGCTCACGGTGGCTTCATCTCGGATATCCGCGGTGTGGATCGATACCCGGCCGCCGTCGGAGTGGATTTCGGATTTCATGGCTTCAAGTTTGTCCACGTTGCGACCGACGATCGCCACGTCAGCGCCCAGTGCGGCCAGTTCGTGGGCGGTGCATCGCCCGATCCCACTAGCCCCGCCGGTGATCACGACCGTTCGATCGGCGAAGAGGTCTTTGGTGAAGATTGATTGGTAGCCCACGACCGCTCTCCTTTAGTATTTGGGATCGCTGCCGCGATCTTCCCGAAGCTGTTGGCGCAGACCTGCTTTCTGCAGCTTTCCGGTCGCGGTAAGCGGCAGCGCGTCGGTGAGATGGATCTCCTTCGGAACCTTGTATCCCGCGATGAGACCGCGGCAGAGCGACACGAGCTCGGAGACTTCAACCGGTCTACCAGGGTGGGGGACAACGAAGGCCACGACGCGCTCTCCCCACTTTTCGTCGGGGGCGCCCACCACCGCGACCGATACCACCGACGGGTGCGCCGTCAGGGCGCGTTCGACCTCGGCTGAGTAGATGTTCTCACCGCCGCTGACGATCATGTCCTTCATTCGGTCGACGAGGAAAAGGTTGGCCTCCTTGTCGCGGATGCCGGCATCGCCGGTGTGATACCAGCCGTCGACGATCGCGGTGGCGGTCGCATCGGGTCTGTTCAAGTAGCCGCTGAACATCCACGGCGAGCGCACCAGGACTTCACCCGGGACGCCGGAAGGCACGTCACGCCCGTCGGGGTCGACGATCCGTAGCTCCACTCCGGGCATCGGTTGCCCGCAGGATTTCAGGAGGGCTGGATCGTCGAGGCGGTGCTGTTCCGGCCGAAGAAGCGTGATGATGAAGGTCTCGGTGGTTCCGTAGAACTGCACGAAATCGCAACCGAACACGTCGAGCGACTCTTTCAAGGTCTGCTGCCCGATAGGCGAACCGGCGTACAGCAGTCGGCGCAACGATGAGAAGTCACCCGGCTGTGCCGATGCATGGTCCAGCAGCAGTTGTATCGCTGTGGGAACCAGACAGGTCACGGTGGGACGGTGTGCTGCGACAGCGGCGACGAAGGTGGCGGGTTCGAACGCGGGCAGAATCGCCAGGGACGCACCGTTATACAAGGCCGATAGCGACACCCAGGTGCCTATCAGATGGAAGTTCGGCATGACCATCAGGCCGACGTCATCGGCGTTCCAATCCACCGACGGCTCCGTCGCCGCGGCACGGAACCACCTCTCCAATGCGCCGTGCGAAATCGGCACGCCCTTGGGGGCGGCGGTGGTGCCCGACGTATAGGCCAGCAGGGCCGTGGTGCTGTCGGTGAGCACAACCTCGGGGTCTGCGGAGCCGGCGTGCGACGACCATTGGTCTAGCTCGGTTTCGGGAATGACCTGCACGGCAATGTCCGTGGCCTGGCGTACCCGATCGGTAAGTTCTGTGAATTCTGATCCGGCGAAGATCAGCGACATCTCCGCGTCGTGCACGACATCGGTGAGTTCTGCGGGCGCGCAGCGCCAATTCAGGGGCGTGAACGAACATCCCGCCTTGTTCACGCCGATCCAGATCTCGAAGAACGCCGCGGAATTCTTGCCCAGATAGCCGACGTGGGAGCCGGGCGGTACGCCCGCTGCCGCCAGTGTGTTTGCGATGCGGTTCGTTCGGCCGTCGAGTTGGGCGTATGTGACAACGCGATCGGTGTCGATCAACGCGGCCTTGTCCGGACTCTTACGCGACCAGACCCGCACCATGTCAGGGATGCCACAGACGCCAGACACCACTGTCCAACCACATCCTAAACATCGAATGATTCAATAGGTCAGACCATAATTGTATGCGGACGCCACGTCAAGGCGCGCTGGCGTCAGCCCATGCTGCTGCCGCCGTTGACGTAGATCGTCTGCCCGGTGATGAATCGGCTGTCTTCGCCAGCAAGGAAAGCGACGGCCGTCGCAACCTCGGCCGGATCGCCCGGGCGTCCGATCGGCACGATGGCCGTCGCCTGCTCGACGACGTGCGCCAGACGTGCCGGCGCTTGGCCGGAATCGAACAACCGCACCAGCTCCGGTGTGCGCACGTAGCACGGTGCCACGGTGTTCGCTGTGATATCGACCGCGGCGAACTCGCGGGCCAGGCCCGTGACCATCGCGTGTACACCACCTTTTGCGGCGTTGTACATCGCATGATCCACCAGTCCGGTGCGAACCGAGTCGGCGCCGATGTTGATGATGCGGCCGTGGCCGCGAGACACCATATGCGGCAGCGCCGCTCGCACGCAGTAGATGGTCGTCCACAGGTTGTTGTCGACGGTGGCCCGCAGCGACTCCTCGGTGTGCTCAAGCGTCGGGCCGATCACGCCGCCGCCGGCGTTGTTGACCAGAACGTCGAGACGGCCGAGTGTCTCGAGTGCCGCGGCCATCAGATCGTCGGCCACGCCCGGCTCGTGGAGCTCGCCGACGAATCCGCCCGCGACGGCTGTATGTTCGTGCACGCGGTCCAGGTCTTCTTTGTTCCGGGTCGCCGCGAAAACCACTGCACCGTCGGCGATCAGTCGCGTCGTGATCCCCAGCCCGATTCCGGACGCCGCCCCCGTGACGACCACGGTCCGCCCGCTCAATGCGCCGCTCACAGGATGATCGCCACGTCGGCGACGTCACGCAGGTCCGTCATGTCCAATTCCGCCCTCTTGAAGGCGATCCGGAAACCGCCGTTGGTTGGCCGCAGCCGGTAGCGGTACCGGCCGACGTAGCAGCTGGACCGTCCCGCCCGAAACCGCCAGACCGTGAACGACGCGCTCACCGACAGCTCGTCGCTCCAGGCGTCTACCCGCACGTTGAACACCTGGTGGTTGGTGCGCGAATGCGGGTACTCGCGGTGGGCGCGTCGGCTGTTGAGCCGTGCGACCCTGGCGGCCAGCCGCACGTAGTTGTCGTCGATGAGCATCAGATCCTGGGAGGGGTCGCCGTCAACCGCGTCGTTGCACGGCACCTCGTACTTGGCGTCGTCGTCGAACAGCAGCAGCCAGTCGTCAAGTCGCCACGCGTCGAGCAAGGCGGCCTCGGTGTAGAGGAAGTCCTCGACTTGCTGCCTGGAGATGACGGCGGTGGTCACTGGGCAGCCGCCAGGTCCGCGGCGGCGCCCATCTGGTGCTGCCAGCGCCGCCAGAACGCGCGCATCTGTTCCTCATCGTTGGCCATGGCAGTGCGACCCATGCCGCGGGAGATGTCGCTCCATGCGACTCCGCCGCTTGCGAAGCCTTGCTGGCAGGACTCCAACGCTTCCACGTCGTCGGGGGTGGCGAATCCGCCAGGACCCAGAAACGTCAGGAAACTGTCGAGTCGCCGCTGGCGCAGGGCCTTCAGCTCGTTGACGGGCGCGAGTTCCCAGGCGGTGACGTCGACGGCGTCGGGTGCGGGCGGATAGAAGGTGCGCACCGTGACGGCCATGATGTCGTTGATGATCAGGTTCGGATAGATGAGCATGTTGCGGTTCACCTCGGCCATGGTGCGAGCTCGCTGCTCGCCGTGGCGGGCGACCAGATCCGCCCGCAGCCGGTCGATTTCGGTGCGGGAGTCTTCACCGAACAGTGGCTCCCACTTGGCGACCGGACGCCCCCACGGTGAGCTGTACTCGATCACGGCGTGACCGTTGCCGAGGTCGATGGCCAGTCCGCTCACACCGCCGCGCAGATCGGTGCCGATGGACACCAGGTACTTGAAGTAGGTGTCGTGGGTGGACTCGGCGTGGTAGCCGTCGACGCTGTTCTCCACCAAGAGCTTCCAGTTGGCGGCGAAGCTGTACTGGTTGGTGCCACGGACTATCTCGACCGATCCTCCGCAGCCGTCGATGACAAGATCCATGTACTCCTTGGCGTCACCGAGGTAGGTGCGCAGGTCGACGATGTCGGGGTCGAAGCTGGCGAACACGAAGCCCCGGTAGGACTCAACGCGTTCCACCCGCCGCAGCCCGAGCTCGTCGAAGTTCACTCCGCCGGCGTAGGCGTCCCGGTCCGGGACGCCCTTGAGCTGCCCTTCGGAGTCGAAGGTCCACGCGTGGTAGAAGCATTGAAACACTTTGGAATTGCCGGAATCCTGCCGGCAGACCACCGCGCCGCGGTGTGTGCAGGTGTTGTGGAACACGTTGACGTTGCCGGTCTTGACTCCGCGGACCATGAAGACCGGCCGCCCGGCGACCGGTCGTCGGACGAAGTCACCGGGCTCGGGGATCTCGGATTCGTGGCCGACATACAGCCACGACTTGGCGAAGATCCGGTCGATCTCGGCCCGGTGGATGTCCGGTGAGGTCATGGCTGAGCGGTGCACCCGAAATCGTTGGGCGACAGGGTCGTCGACGACGACCGGCGCGCTGGCACTCATGGCCGGCCCAGATAGTCGGCGATCAACACGGAGAACTCGTCGGCGCGCTCGATCTGGGTCCAGTGCCCACATGCGCTGAACACGTGCAGATCGGCATTGGGCAACAGGCCCAGCATCGTCATCGAGACCTGCACGGGCACCACCTTGTCCTCCCGACCGTGCACGAGCAGCGTCGGTGTCGCAATAGCTCGCACCTCGTCTTCGGTGATGCCGAGCTCGGATCCGGCGTGGCGCGGGTCGTAGAACATGGTGCGGTATGCCTCGTAGGCGCCGTCGGCGATGCTGGCCGCATAACGGGTTTCGACCAGGTCGTCGGTGATCATTGCCGGATTGACCGCGAAGTAGGCGCGCAGCAGGTCTCGCATCGCCTCACGAGACGGTTCGTAGCCGCGCAGCGCGATAAGGCCGTCGGTGAGCGTCATGCCGACACCCGGTGCGCCCATCAGCACCATCTTGGTGATCCGGTCGGGTCGGTCGGTGGCCATCTGAAGCGCGATGCGGCCACCAAGCGAGTTGCCGACGATCGCCGTCTTACCAATGTCGTGTGCGTCGAGGAACGCCCAGACGTGGTCGGTCCAGGTCCTCAGCGAGTAGATGATGTCATCGGGGCGCTCGGTGGCACCGAAGCCGACGATATCGGGGGCGAGTACGTGGAACCGCTGTGCCAACGCGTGGATGTTGTGTTGCCAGTTGGCCAGTCCCGACACGCCGGGCCCAGACCCGTGCAGCATGATGACCGGTTCTCCGGAGCCGGCCTCGAGGTAGCTGGTCTTGATGCCGCCGGCAGCAATGGTGTGCGGCGCCGAGACGGTAGATGTCGTCATCGTTGACTTCCTTCCCTGAACACGGCAAAACACTTGTTGGAGTTGAAGACATCGGTGGTGACGAGCTCTGACCAGTCGAGGTCCAGGCCGAGTTCGTCCATCGCGCCGGTCAGACAGAACCAATTGAGCATTTCGTGCTGACCGGAGTCGACGATGTCGCGGCTGGGTGTGGCCTGCCAGGTCGCGTAATCGCGGTCGACGAACAGCTGGTACAGCCGGCGGTCGGCGGAGATGTCGGGGGTGATGTGCCACGTCTTGTCAGTGAGGAATGCGTGCGACCAACTGGACGACGCGACCAGCGCCACGCGCAAGTCGGTGTCGTCGAACGCCTGGGCCACCGCGCGGCCCAATGCGAAGCAGCGAGCGGGCGTGGGTCCGGACGGGTCGAGCCGTTCGTCGGCGATCGCGGCGAACCGCGCCAGCCCGCCCCGGCGCGCGATCGCATGCTGCCCGTAGCAGTTGACCGTGATGGGGATGATCCGATACTGGAAACGCGACCCGGCGTTGGGGTAGTCGAGGAACAGCTGGGTGTTGAGGATCGCGTGCGGAAACGGCGCGCCGCTGCGCTTTTGGTAGGAGTACGCGATGTCGAATCCTTGGCCGATGAGGTCGTTGGCAAGTCGGCGGGCGCCATCGGCATCGCCGTGCAGGGTGATGGTGGTGTCGTCGGGCAGGCCCCATGCGTTTGGGCTGCCGCGGCGGGTCATCAGTTCGAACGGGTTGACGTCGACGTCGTCGTAGGCGAGCACACAGAACGGCGGGACGACCTCTTCGCGGAAGTTCTCGTACTGGTCGTCGCCCCACACCACCACGACATCGGGGGCGAACTCGTCGAGGGCATCTCGGCAGCGAGACAGGTTCTCGACCAATAGCTTTCGGTGATGGGCCGCAGCCGCCACGCCGCTGTCGTTGCCCCATTCCTCGCGCATCGGCGCCGGCCAGTTGGCGGAGTCTTTCGCCTCGGCGGGAATGTCGGGATCAGCCAGCGTCCAGCGCAACAGGTCCGCCATGTGTTCGTCGGTGCCGGCCAGCAGCGGGTAGTGGGTCAGGCCCAGACCCAAGTAGTGCGCCATAGTGTTCCTCCAGATTGGTGCGACAGATTCGATGCCGCAGGTCTGTGGGCAGGTCCGCCACGATGTCGTCGATGGGCCCAGGCATAGCCGGAAAGGGGTAGTCGGATCCGAAGACGACGTGGTCGCGGCCGAATACCTCAACCGCCGCGTCCAATGCCTGTCGGTGGTATGTCAATGAGTCGCACCATAATTGGTGGACCAGCCGACTCGGCAGGTCGGGGGAGCCGGCGATGATCGCCCCCTTGTCAAGCCGGCCGATCATTGCAGGCAGCGCACCTCCGCCGTGAGCCAGGCAGATTCGCACTGTGGGTCGGCGGCTCAGCGCGCCGCCGATGATCAGAGCCGAGGCGGCCAGTGCGGTCTCGATGGGCATGCCAGCTCCGAAACCCAATCCGAGACTGGCCACCCGGGGCGAGAGATCCTGGTCGCTCGGATGAACTAGAACTAGGGCGTCGAGCTCATGCGCGACGGCGAAGAACCTGTCCAGGCTGGGATCGGCCAGCTCGGTGCCGGCGACCTGTGTGCCGATCTCGACACCGAGGAATCCCGGTTGGCCCATGCACCGGCGCATCTCGTCCACTGCCCGATCGGGATCCTGCAGGGCGACGGCGCCCAGCGCCGCGAAACGACTCGGATGCCGACGCACGATCCGAGCGAAGAACTCGTTTTGAGCCGACGCCAGTTCGGCCGCGCCAGCCGCAGACGCCCGATAGCAGAACGTGACGGGAATCGGCGAAAGCACCTGCACCGCAACATCTTCGCGATCCATGTCGGCGAGTCGCGCGTCCAGTGACCAACAACGGTGGTCGATCCGGCGGTAGGTATCCCGGCCGAACATCAAAGAGGCGTCTGTCTCGCTGGTCCGCTCGATCGTGGGCCAGTGGTCGTCCGGAAAGGTCCGCTGCAGATCCGGCAGATCGACGTCGATGGCATGGGTGTGGACGTCGACGAGCCCTGACAGGGCGGACGGGTCAGCGTCGATGGTCATGCTCCGCACTAAGTCGGACGGGTGGGTTCTGTCCGAAGATAAGCTATTGTGTATGCACAATTCAAGATGTGTATGCATAATTTCTAACGCGAGAGAGTGGCGCGGGAAATGCGTAGGAAGGTACTCAGGGGCGCTGCGGCGTGTTCGGCGTGCGGTCCGGATCGTCGCCGCGGATGAGGTCCTGGTCGTGGCGGTTGATGGCCTCGACGAACGACGCCTGATTGTGCAGAGCGATGGCCGCAACGATGTCGTCGTGTACGTCAAGGCTTCTGGTCAGCAGCGGTTCGTGATCGCGGATGTACACCACTCGGGACAGCACCGCCTTGATGCTGGTGACGACGAGCTGGTGCATCCCTTCCAGAACCGGGATGTGGGCCGCCGCCGCGACGACACCGTGGAATGCCAGCACCGCGTCGAAGAACTCCGCGGCATCGGTGCTGGCCCGCATGACGACCATCGCCGATCGCATCGCGGCGATATCGTCGCTGTCAGCTCGCTCGAACGCCGCCTTCGTGAGTCCGAACTCGAGATACAAACGAGCTTCGAAGAGGTCAAGGGGATGCGGAGTGGACGGCTGAAACCAGAGATCCAGCGCGCCGACTCGGACCTGGGGCGGTGCGCTGGCCACCGTGATCCCGCCTCCCGGTCCCGGCCGGACTGTCACCAGGTCACGGTCGCGCAGGATCCGCAGCGTCTCGTTCATCACCGTCGGGCTGATGCCGAAGCGGTCCATGATCTCCGAACGGCGACCCAGGTGAGCCCCGACCGGCAGGCGGGCGCTGAGGATCTCGTGCTCCAGATCGGCGGCGACGCGCTCAGCGCGAGACGACCGCAGCGCGGGCTCGCGACGTTGCACGCAAGGCCTCCTTCGGATCCTCGGCGCTGCAGTAGCGCCGCACAGGAAGTTTCCCAGACGAAACCGATGTGGCTGAGGCCGGACCCACCGCAAAGGTGCGCCCTATGTGGGCACCGTGCGGATCGAATTCGCGCGCGTTCCCACCACGACCTCCGACGGGTTCCGCGGCGTCGGCCTGAGCGCCCCAAAACCGCTGTGAAATAAGCGTTTGATTTCGCAAACTCGCCGACCCGACTGGTGCCGACAAGGTGGCCGCCATCAATATCGCCGTGGGTTAGGTCAGTTCACGGATACGATGATGTGACGCCGCCGTCAAAAAGCTTTAGCGCCACCGCCACCCGCGATACCGTCAACCGCAGTGAGCATCGGCACGACCTTCGGCGCCTCCACAGCAAATCGCCAGCCCCGGGCGGGAAGTGACTCTGACGAGGGACGCATTATCCCTCTTGGTGGAGCAGTCACCATGATGTTTGCCTCGTAGCGTTCCGGCCATGCCGCCGGCTGATCGTGATTATGTGCAGCTGCGGGTGACCCGGGGCGTCCTCGCTGCGGCAGCGTGCCCGGGCCGATCCGGCGGCGGAACGCACCTGCGGTCCAGCCGCCTGAAGACCGCGCGGCGGGGGCACCGCTGATGGTGTCGACGTATGCGGCCACCAAGCCGGTCCGCGCGATGGGCGGCTTCTTCGCGATGTCGCTGGACACCTTCGTGCAGATGTTCAAGCCCCCATTCGCCTGGAAGGAATACATACTTCAAAGCTGGTTCGTGGCAAGGGTATCGGTCTTGCCGGCGCTGATGCTGACGATGCCGTATTCGGTGTTGCTGGTGTTCACCTTTAACGTTCTGCTCACCGAATTCGGTGCGTCGGATTTCTCCGGCACCGGCGCCGCGATCGGCACCGTGAACCAGATCGGCCCGATCGTCACGGTGCTGGTGGTCTCCGGCGCCGGTGCCACCGCCATGTGCGCCGATCTAGGGGCGCGGACCATTCGTGACGAACTCGACGCGCTGCGGGTGATGGGCATCAACCCCATCCAGGCGCTGGTGGTTCCCCGCGTGTTGGCGGCTACCACGGTCGCCTTGGCGCTCTCCGCGACGGTGATCTTGGTCGGGCTCTCCGGCGCGTTCTTGTTCTGCGTGTATGTCCAGCACGTGTCCCCGGGTGCGTTCGTGGCGGGTCTGACGCTGCTCACCGGCATGCCCGACGTCATTGTCTCGCTGGTCAAGGCGACGCTATTCGGGATGTCGGCGGGCTTGATCGCCTGCTACAAGGGCATCTCGGTGGGCGGTGGTCCGGCCGGTGTCGGCAACGCGGTCAACGAGACGGTGGTCTTCACCTTCATGGTGCTGTTCGCGATCAACATCATCGTCACCGCGGTCGGTATCCAGTTCACGGTGCAATGAGATGACGCGATGACACAAGCCGTTCCGAGCGGGCTACATCCGCGGTTGCGCCGCGCGTCGGACAGCATGGTCGGCGGGTGGAATCGGATCGGGTCGCAGGCGCAGTTTTACGCCAAGACACTCGCTTCGATTCCCGACGCCGTCATCAACTACCGCACAGAGCTCTTCCGGCTGATCGCGCAGATGGGATTGGGTGCGGGGGCGCTCGCGGTCGTCGGTGGAACAGTTGCGATCGTCGGGTTCCTCACGATCACGACCGGCGCCCTGGTGGCGGTGCAGGGGTACAACCAGTTGGCGTCCGTCGGTTTCGAAGCACTGACCGGGTTCGCGTCGGCGTTTTTCAATGTCCGGCTGATCGTGCCGGGAACCACGTCCGTCGCCTTGTCGGCCACCATCGGCGCCGGCGCCACCGCGCAGATCGGCGCGATGCGGATCAACGAGGAGATCGACGCGCTCGAGGTGATCGGCATTCGAAGCGTCACCTACCTCGCATCCACCCGAGTCCTCGCCGGAGTGGTCGTCGTGATCCCGCTGTACTGCGTGGCCGTCATGATGGCCTTTCTGGCCGCGCGCACCGGCACCACCGCCATCTACGGCCAGGGGTCCGGTGTGTATGACCATTACTTCGGCACCTTCCTCAATCCCACCGATCTGATCTGGTCGTTTTTCCAGGTGGTAGCGATCGCGGTGGTGATCATGCTGGTGCACACCTACTACGGGTACAACGCGTCCGGCGGGCCGGCCGGGGTCGGTGAGGCCGTGGGCCGGGCAGTGCGTACCTCGATGGTGATCGCGGCGGTCGAAATCGCGTTCATCTCGCTGGCCGTCTACGGCCAGTCCGGCAACTTCAACCTGGCTGGGTAGCGGCATGGAACCTCGGCCAGGTGAACGACGTCTCCACCCCGGGTGGTGGGCGCTGATGCTGTTCGGGTTTACCGCCCTGTTCCTGGTCGTGACGTCGGCGTTCTTCGCTGGCACGTTCAAGTCCTCCGTGCCGGTGACGCTGACATCGGATCGATCAGGGATCATCATGGAGACCAACGCCAAGGTCAAGATGCGTGGCGTCCAGGTCGGCCGGGTCAGCCAGGTTGCGACAGCCAAGAACGGCGCCAGCCTGAAGCTGGAGATCGATCCCGATCAGGTCCAGTACATCCCGGCAAACGTCGAGGCAGAGATCGACGTCACCACCGCATTCGGCGCCAAGTTCGTCGAACTGGTCTCTCCGACGAACCCGAGTAAGGAACGCCTGGCTTCTGGCGCGGTGCTGCATTCGAAGAATGTCAGCACAGAGGTCAACACGGTCTTCGAAAACGTCGTCGACCTAGTCAAGATGATCGATCCGGCGAAGCTGAACGCGGTGCTGACCGCGGTGGCCGAGGCAGTGCGTGGGCAAGGTGAACGGATCGGTGAGGCCACCACCGACCTCAACCAGGTGTTGACGGCGCTCAACGACCGCAGCGAGACCATCCGCCAGGATTGGCGCTCTTTCAAAAGGTTCAACGACACCTACGCCGCGGCCGCCCAGGACATCCTGACTGTCCTGGACGCCGCCAGCACCACCAGCGCCACAGTCGTCAATCATCAGACGTCCCTGGACAACTTGCTGCTCAACGTCATCGGCTTCTCCAACGCCGGGACGAACCTGCTCGTCACAAGCAAGGACAGTCTCGTCGCATCGGCCAACGTCCTCGAGCCCACCACGAACCTGCTGCTCAAATACAGCCCCACCTACACCTGCTTGCTGCAGGGCACCACGAACAACCTGAAGGACGGGGCCTATTCGGTGTATGGCGGCGCTGACGGCCGCACGCTTCAGTTTGACGTCGCCCTGTTGCTCGGCAACGACCCGTACGTGTATCCCGACAATCTGCCGATTGTCGGGGCCAAGGGCGGTCCGGGCGGGCAGCCGGGCTGCGGGTCGCTGCCGGATGTTTCGAAAAACTTCCCGGTGCGCCAGCTCGTCACGAACACCGGATGGGGAACCGGCGTGGATATTCGGCCCAACCC
>Ga0164305_10000098_pt1 | contig 26745 bp, 22 predicted proteins | sample Whisoiple_237_MG_FD_110215 | JGI IMG/M metagenome (GOLD analysis project Ga0164305, IMG submission 110215) | Soil microbial communities amended with pyrogenic organic matter from upstate New York, USA - Whitman soil sample_237_MG | ecosystem: Environmental > Terrestrial > Soil > Agricultural...
ACAATCTCCCATCTCAAAAACCCGCCCCGACCGGGATATTATGGTTAATCGATCGGACATGATATCATTAGTCATTGGTTATTAGTCATCAAAAAACCCGGTTTCTCAAAGAAACCGGGTTTCTGAAGCGGTAAGGTGCGCCATAAGCGCCCTACAGAGCTTCTGCGTCCAGGACTCAATTGCTGCTACTTGGCTGGTAATTTCACTTTAGTAGCCAAACCTAGTGCTTCCAAAACTTGAATTGTCATCCAAGTGAAGTCAATTTCCCACCAATTCATACCGTGACGTGCAGAGTATTGAAAAGCGTGGTGGTTGTTGTGCCAGCCTTCGCCGTAAGTCAGGACAGCCACCCACCAACAGTTAGTAGAACTATCGTTTGTTTCGTAGGTGCGGTAGCCAAATTTGTGAGTGGCGCTGTTAACAAACCAGGTGCAGTGATACACCAAAACTAAGCGTACAAAAATCACCCACACTACAAACGGCCAGCCTGCTGCTAAGTAAAGCAAGACGCCAAAGACGATTTGCATCGGGAGAAAGTAGTTTTGCAAAAATTGGTAAAATGGATCGCTCGAAATGTCTTTTGTGCAGCGGGAAATTTCAGCGTGAGCTGGACCTTTATATAGCATCCAGCCGATGTGACTCCACCAAAAACCCTTTTGGGCATTATGAGGGTCGAGCGCATTTTGGTCAGAGTTGGTGTGGTGCAATCGGTGCAGCCCAACCCAATCAATTATTCCTCCTTGACAGGCAAGGGCTCCGCAAAATGCTAGAAAGTATTCTACGAATTTTGGTGTCTGAAAACTGCGGTGGGTGAGCATACGATGCCATCCGAGAGTTATTCCCAAACCGCCGGTTATCCAGTGCATGAATACTGTTAAACCAACTGCTGTCCAATTGAAGTTACTCGGAAGCAGGGCGAACAAAGCGCCGATATGAAGTCCTGCTAAACTAATAACGTGCTTCCAATTGTATTGGAGTTTTTCTTGCGTTGCAATTGTCATTCTTTTTTTGATTTCTGATGAGATGCCGACCGGGATTCACGCATAATAGTTTGGATTGAGCAGTGAACTTTTTTGCTGCACACTTGCCCAAACTAATAAAGAATCAATGATAGATTTGGGATTAGGATTGAAAAAGATTTACGGTTGTATTTTGAAAATAAAAAATTTGGCTGCCAAACAAAATTTTTTGTTCCCAATTATATTATAACTGATTCTGGTTTTGGTTGGGTCGATCGCACCAGAGGATTCGAGCTTACTTCAACCCAACCTATACCGATCGCACAAACAGGATTAGGCATTGGTCACTAGCCATTAGTCCAGAACTGATGACCTACAACCAATGACTAATTGCCGATCGCTATTTTTCTGCTAATTTCACTTTGGTTGCCAAACCCAGCGATTGCAGCAGTTGAATTGTCATCCAGGTGAAGTCGATTTCCCACCATTGAAGACCGTGGCGAGCCGAGTATTGAAAGGCGTGGTGGTTGTTGTGCCAGCCTTCGCCGTAGGTAAGCAGGGCAACCCACCAGCAGTTGGTCGATCGATCGCCCGACTCGTAGGTGCGGTAGCCGAATTTGTGGGTAGCGCTGTTAACCAGCCAAGTGCAGTGGAACACCACCACGATCCGCATAAACACGCCCCAAACCACGAAAGACCAGCCGCCTAATAAATAAAGCAACACACCGAAGACAACTTGGATGGGGATAAAATATGCTTGGAGAAACTTGTATACTGGGTCGTCGCCGATGTCTTTAGTAAAGCGGGGGATTTCCACTCTGATCGGGAGATCCGAGAGCATCCAGCCCATGTGGCTCCACCAGAAGCCTTGATTGGAATCGTGGGGATCTGTTTCGGTGTCGGAATGTATGTGGTGTAACCGGTGCATTCCTACCCAGTCGATCGGGCCACCTTCACAGGAAAGGGTACCGCAAATAACTAGAAAATACTCTAGCCATTTCGGTGTTTGAAAACTGCGGTGGGTGACTAGGCGGTGAAATCCGAGAGTAATTCCTAAACCACCTGTTACCCAATGCAGGAAGACTGCTAGCCCGACCGCAGACCAGCTAAAATTACCCGGCAGCAAAGCAAATAAAGCACCGATGTGCAGAAAGGCCATAAAGCCTATGACAGGCCAATCAGGAGAAGTTTTTTTGGAAGTTGCAATCGTCATGAATATATTATGTTTACAAACTAGGGGCCGCATCTACGCCATAATGAACAGCGCGCACGCACAGGGTGAGCGAGGTATAGATGAATAGCGTTTCACGGCTACAGGAAGCAGAACAAGCACTCTTTCAGATTTTTTCTGGTATTGACACTACAGTCAAGCAAAATCTTCAACGAGTCTTAAAAGCTTTTCGCAGCCACCGGGTTGGAGTCCACCATTTTGCAGGGGTTACGGGTTACGGCCACGATGATTTGGGTCGGGAGACTTTGGACAGGGTGTTTGCCGAAGTGGTAGGGGCCCAGGCCGCGGCTGTCCGGGTACAGTTTGTTTCGGGTACTCACGCGATCGCCTGTGCTCTTTTTGGCATCCTGCGTCCTGGTGACGAAATGTTGGCAGTGGCTGGTTCTCCCTACGATACTTTAGAAGAAGTGATCGGCTTGCGGGGGCAAGGTCAAGGTTCACTGCTTGAGTTTGGCATTAGTTACCGTGAGTTGCCTCTAACTCGCGAAGGAAGTGTGGATTGGCAGGCATTGAGCTCTACTATTTCAGGAAAGACTCGCCTGGTTTTTATCCAGCGCTCTTGCGGCTATTCTTGGCGGTCGAGTTTGTCTATTTCTGAGATTGAAAAAATCGTCGCCATAGTCAAACATCAGAATCCTAACACAATTTGCTTTGTTGATAATTGTTACGGGGAGTTTGTTGATGATTGCGAACCTACTGCTGTGGGTGCGGATCTGATGGCTGGTTCTTTAATCAAAAATCCGGGGGGTACGATCGTCCCTGCTGGAGGTTACGTCGCCGGCCGGGCGGAGCTGGTGGAGGCGGCAACTTGTCGCTTGACGGCACCGGGAATCGGCAGCAGTGGCGGCGCAACTTTTGATTTGAATCGGCTGCTGTTTCAGGGTTTGTTTATGGCTCCCGGTTGTGTGGGGGAGGCTATGAAGGGAAATCATTTGACGGCTTATGTTTTTTATAAGTTGGGTTATCGGGTGAATCCAATTCCTTTGGCTAGAAGACGAGATGTGATTCAGGCGATCGAATTCGGTTCTGCTGATAAGTTAATTGCTTTTTGTCGGGCGGTTCAGCAAAATTCCCCCGTCGGTTCCTATTTAGATCCGGTACCGGCTCCGATGCACGGGTATGAAAGTCAGTTAGTGATGGCTGGGGGTACTTTTATTGATGGGAGTACGTCGGAGTTTTCGGCGGACGGCCCTCTGCGTCCGCCTTACGTGGCTTTTTGTCAGGGGGGAACTCATTGGACTCATGTATCGATCGCTCTTGAAGCTGCGATCGAGGCTGTGGGCCCAGCTAATAAGTAAGTTGTAGGGGCGGTGCGGTACGGGGGAATCCCTCGGTTTGCATGGTGATTTTTGGGGATTTTTTGACCACGAATTTCAAAGGTGGTACCCGCCACGTGATTTATCCGTGGAATCAATCCAAAATCTAAAATCGAAAATCCTCAAGAAAGAGCATTTATCCGTGGGGTCAATCTAAAATCTAAAATCTAAAATCGCGCAATCGATTGACCGCAGATGCAGGCAGATTGACACTGATGAACGCAGATTAGAAGATGTATCCGGGATCGGCTGCTGGGAGTGGGTTCGCCTTCGATCGCGCCGGAACCGGTACACAGGATCGGAGTTAAAATTAATATCGCTGTATTTGCGAGTTTACTCAGCATTTTTGAGTGCTTGAATATCGCCTTGCATAATTATGCTGACATTGCGCGAAATCTTGTCTATTTCCCAATCCCACCACCTAATTTCTAATAGTTGTGCTACTTCAGCATCGCTAAAACGCTGTTTGATTGGATGGGCGGGATTTCCACCGACAACTGTGTAAGCGGGAATGTCTTTTACTACAACGGATTTGGCGGCTATGACGGCACCGTCGCCGATTTTGACTCCGGGCATAATCAGGGATTCATAGCCGATCCAAACATCATTGCCAATGACGGTATCGCCTTTACTTGGCAGTTCCATTACTAAATTCATGGCTGTTTCCCAACCATTCCCAAAAACCGGAAAAGGATAAGTTGAAATCCCGTCTAGTTTGTGATTGGCACCGTTCATAATGAATTTGACGTTGGTGGCGATCGCACAAAATTTGCCAATAATTAATCTATCGTTTCCGTAGTTATAAAGTACATTTTTTTCAAAGTTTTCTGGTTCTAGTGGATCGTCGTAATACGAGTAATCGCCGACGATAATGTTGGGGGATTTAATAAAGTTTTTGATGAAGCATACGCGCCGTTGATCTGCCATCGGATAAGGTCGGTTTGGATCGGGTCCAATTTCTGTCATAAGTTTCAATCCTTATTCGTTAAGCTGCTGGATTAATGTAGTGTTAATTCGAGTTAGGTTTGCTTCTGCTTGATTAACATAGAGTAATAGAGTTTGTCAAGGGGTGGGCGAAAAATTTTGGATCGATCGCCCTGCAAGAAATGAGACAAAATGGTAGAAGCCAACATCCATCCGTGTTGCGAAGCGGTTAAAAATCTCAAATTAATATTAAAGAAGCGATCGCAGTGAGATAATTTATGAGAGTACGAACCTACGAAATCGGTGATACCCAACAAATTGTAAAACTGTTTTACGACACCGTACACGAAGTAAACATTCGCGATTACACAAAAGCACAAGTAGATGCTTGGGCACCAGGAGATATCGATATTGAAAGTTGGACTAAAAGTTTAAGCAGTAAATTTACTTTCGTAGCAGAAGAGGGTGAGAAAATTGCAGGTTTTGGGGAATTAGAAGCAAGCGGTCATATCGATCGCTTTTACTGTCATCAACATTTTCAAAGACAAGGAGTCGGCAGGCTAATTTTAAAACAAATTGAGTCAAAAGCCCAAGACTTAGGAATTAACAAGTTATTTACCGAAGCCAGCATTACAGCTCGACCTTTTTTTGAAAGCCAGGGATTTATGGTGATTACAAAACAAGAAGTAGAACGCAGAGGACAAAAATTCATCAACTTTGCGATGGAAAAAAATATATAAACAACGATTTGTGTAAAATTAGATCGAATAGTTTTACCCAGGAGTTGCGATGGTGACGGAAGCTACAAATGTGCTGGGCGGAAAGTTAGAGACTTGCTGCACTTCGCCAATGACAGGATATTATCGGGACGGCAAATGCAATACAGGTGGTGGCGACTTTGGGGCTCACACTGTTTGTGCTCAACTGACAGAAGAGTTTTTGCAATTCACTAAATCGAATGGAAATGATTTGAGCACTCCGGTTCCCGAATTTAACTTTCCCGGTTTGAAGCCTGGGGATTGCTGGTGTTTGTGCGCTTCTCGGTGGAAGGAAGCAATGGATGCTGGATGTGCGCCGCCTGTGGTTTTGGCCGCGACTCACGCCTTGACTTTGGAATACGTTTCTTTGGATGAATTGAAGCAGCACGCTGCTGATTTGTAGGAGGGTATTGGTGTGCGATCGCTTTTAGTCAATAAGGGCGATCGGGTTTTTCTGATGAATAGCAAATTTATCCTTCGTAACATAAATATTCAAATGAGATCGGGCGTCACTGTAAAGTTTTATGGTTCAGTTTGTGGTTCCCACTTACAGATATACTCTGGTTTGAGAGGGCAAGTTTTAGGGGCGATCGGATTTCCGCTGAGCCTAATTTCACTCAGGTTAGTCAAGGATTCTAGCGGTTTGATGTCGCTGATTTGATTTTTTTCGAGAGATATCCCACTCAGGTTAGTCAAAGATTCTAGCGGTTTGATGTCGCTGATTTGATTGTTGTCGAGGAAGAGGAAATTCAGGTGAGTCAAGGATTCTAGCGGTTTGATGTCGCTGATTTGATTGTTGTCGAGGACGAGTCCCGTGAGAATCGAAAGTGTCTGATTAGCCGCATCGCACTCAGTAGTTTCTGCTATTTTTAACAGCATCTCAACATTATGTTTAGCTTCAGGACTCAAATCAGCTTTTTGGCGACACCAATCGGCAAATGTTCGTCTCATGTTTCCCGATCGCACTTCTGCTGCTTTCGCCGACACTCCATTTCCAGATAATCCTAGAAGCACACAACAAGTAAGTGCGATCAATTTTTGTAAATTCATGTGTTTCTGTGCAACTATAAGTTTTATAATCTTTTATCTCTCATTTTCCCAAATTTATACAACAAAGACACGGCAATACCGTGTCCCTGCAAAACATCTATTACAAACTCTCTTAATCACCTCACTCAGGCAACTTATACTAATTTTTAGGTGCGTCATTTTGCCCGATCTTCTATGCCGTTCGAGGATATTTCCGTGCTGGGCACCCTACGCAACTACTTAATATCAACTCCCACCAAATCTGCCACAACTTTTTCCAATCCAGCTATCACCTTCGCCGTCCGTTCCCAATCAACCTTATCGGGTGTATCTTGCGCCGTGTGATAGTAAGGATAGCGATAGGGAGCAGTATCTGTAACCATCAGCCCTGGATAACCATGTTGCCAAAAAGACCATTGATCTGACCAACCAACACCAGGAATGGCACCCGGAATTGCTGCACCTTCCGAGGGAAATTCAGCATGGCGGCGGAAAGATGCGATCGCCTCTCTAACCAGTTTACTTGAGGATGTATTGCCAATAAATCCGATAAAATTTCCCGATGTCGGATAAAAAAAGTTTAATGGTGCTGGATATTTCTGACTGTTTTTGGCATCTGAGTAATAACCAATTGTTTCTAAACTGAGCATCGAAACAATTTTTTCATTACGCTCTCTGCATCTTTTGGCATAAACCAAACTCCCCATATCAGCCGTCCAGAAAAAAGGCGGTTCCTCATTCACAAACTCAACAAAACGCACAGTCTTTTCAGGCTTTTTATCCGCAAAGATTCTCGCTAAAGCCAGCACTCCCGCCGCCCCAGTTGCGTTATCATTTGCCCCTGGACTCCCCACCACAGAATCATAATGTGCCCCAATTACAACTATTTCATCTGCCTTTTTCCCCCCGGTCATCTCTACTTCTATGTTATAATAAAATTTATCATCGATTTTATATCCTTGTCGTTCAACTTTATAGCCAGCAGTTTGAAATGATGCTTCGAGAAAGTCGGCAGCTTCTCCAAGTTTTTGATATTGTATAAAGTTGCGCTCTCCGATTTCACCAGCGAGCTTTTCCACATCGCGCTGTAAAGCATCTCGGAGCGAGATTTCCTGTGCTGTTAAAGGGGGAATTGTCCCGCTGTAGCTTTTCCCGGGCATTGCAATCATACTCAACCATATCCCACTAATCAGACTAATTAAGATTGTACTAAGGATAGCCAGTCTAGTTAACGTTCCGCGATTCCATAATCCGATTGTTCCCAATTGCATTTGTTTTCTATCTTTTCCTATCCTTGAGTAGTAGGGTGCGTCAGTTAGCGTTATTTTTTCAATCATCCAACAACTTTTAACTGACGAACCCTACAAGTTTACACATCTGGCAACTTATACTGCCCCACAATCCGCTTAGCATATTCCGGCACATGAGCCTCTAATTTCTCCGGATAATTCCGCTTCACGTACAGATAATTGCGAGTGAAATGAGAATCAATCGAAAACCGAGCATATTCCAAACCCTTCGGCCCAATTCTCTCAATAAAAACTCCCATTAACTTCGCCGCCCACATCGGCAAAGTCACTCCTTTTTCGTAAGCCGGAATACTTTGCTGAACGGCTTCTTTTCGGTTTCCCTTAGACATCACCGGCTGAGTATTTAACTGATCCGTTACCAAATCTAACATTTCTTGCCCGGTGTCATTTCGCACCACAATCCACTGCCACCCAAAAGGTGCGCCCATGTAGCCCACAACTAAATCTGCTAAAGAATTCACATAATCAAAACAGCTCAAACAAGAAGGAGCAAAAACATCTTTCAATTCCTTAGTATTCAAGCCAAAAAACGGCACTTTTTCTTCCGAACCATCTTCGTGTTTGAAGTGAACGTTAAAGTCTTGCATAAACTCATAAGATACAACTGTTTCGGGAGAACGGCTAGTCGTGTCTAGGAATTTCTGCAAGCCTGCACGGCTGACATTATCTACACAGGGAGTTCCTAAAACGTAGAGCTTTTCTAAACCGAGTTTTTTCTCGACTGTTCGCAAGGCTTGAATTTGACAGCCGACGCCAATTACTAACAGCCGCTTCATCCCAGATGTTTCGATTTGTTCTAATACGGAAAGATTGGGAGAGAGAGTTGGTTTGTTGACTTTGGCTGCGAGAATTTCTTCGCGATTTGTAGCAATAATCGGCATCGGTTGAAAACGGTCTTCTTTAGTATTTTGGACGCAAACAACCCCTTCTACAATTCCTTTTTCGAGCATTTCAATGGCAATTGTGCTGACGATTCCCGTCCACTGAGCGCCCTCGATCGGCTCTTTTTTTCGAGCCGCCATCATATTTTGACTGACTCCGAAATACCAATCGTCTGGATTGTTGAGATTGCGCGATCGCCCGTGAATCTCTGCTTCTAATTCTGCGATATGCTGTGTTAAGAAAGCACAAGATTCCTTGACATAATGGATGTAATATGTATCGCACAAACCGCACTCGCTGCAAAGTTCTTTAGCAGGGCGGCGGCTACCCGGTTTGAGGGCTTTGGATTTTTGGTGCTTAGCAGAATCTGTTGCGGTCATCTAAATTACTTATTTTATGCAGATATGGCTTTTGTTAGGATATCACAGCAATTTCCGTTGTTACCTCCTTTATTCTTTTTGTCAGTCCTTGCAGGCGGACGCAAGCTTGTGCGGGAGCAAATTCGGTTCGCCCGAAATTGGCGGTTTTCCAAGTTTAAAAAAGATTACTCAGGACTTACCTAGGTTGCGCTAGAAACCCGGTTTCTAGCTGAATACCTCACTGTTAAACCTAAGATTTATGCTATAAACCGGGTTTCTTTGTGTAGTTTTGGTAAAAAATCCGGTTTCAGAGGATCGCAGTGCGTTCAGGAGTGTTTGTGTCAGTCCTATTAGTATCAATCCGGATCTAGCGGGCGATCGCGCGAATACATTGCCAAATAAAGCTATAAAAAAATGGTAAAAATATTTGTGACAACAGCCCTCGCTGGCATCACGATCAATCTCGCAATTTCTAGCTTAGGATTTGCTGCTTTAGTTCGCCCCGTTGTGGGTATGAATCAAACTGTTGCGGTTCTAGAAAGAATGTTCAACGCGACACAAAAACTGGCGGCGATCGACTATTCGCGCCTAGGGATTGGCGGCGTTCGGTTGGGGATGTCTGTAGAAGAGGCAAAACGCAAGTTGGGAAAACCGCAGCGCGACGAAACTAAACCTGCTGGGGAGGCCCTCGGCGGTAAGACTCGCACGCTAACCTACTCAGGATTGACGGTAGCAGCATGGGAGGGAAAAGTTTATTTAATTTCTGCTACCAAGCCCAAGTTCGTGACAATTGATGGTGTGAAGGTAGGAGATAACAGCCAAAAAGTTGTTAAAACTTACGGTTACGGGTCGCAATCTGTCCAGGGTGGAGTGACTCGGTTGACTTACAGCAATGACCAAAAGGCTTCTAATTTGATTTTGGAAATTAAGGGTGATCGCGTGCAAAAGATTATTGTCGGCACGCAGCTAAACTGAAATATTAGACAATAGTACACAAGTCCCCGTTCACAAGTTTGTACTAAAGATTTTAGTCCTTATTTATGAGGTTTTTTAGCTCTTCGGTGAGTTTACTGGAGGGCTTTTTCCTAATGTACGCGCGTGCGTAGCTATCCCGTAGGGAATCGCCCGAGTCTCCTTAATCCTCTTCGTCATCATCCGACAATTTTGCCCTTTCCTCAGCAACTAGCGTCTGAAAACCCTCGTCGCAGTGAACGTTCAGATGGATTGCAGCACTCAGGAACTCTGCTATAATTTCAGCTTTTTGTCGATCGCTCAAATCAAGTAACTGAAGCTGATGGATTAAAGTAATCACATTTTGACACCCAGTACGCAATTCTTCAATTAACGTACTCAGCGTAGAATTATTTACAGCAATTGTGCGATCGCTTTCCTTGCATCTTTATTTATCCAATTCTCAGTCCGCTAGGAGTGGACGAAAGTTTGTTCGCGGTTTCAACCCCCTAGCGCTGTCGGATTTGGGATCGCACCCATAAAAAAAGTAGAGGTGCGATCGATCGCATCTCTACAAAAAGTCTAAATAAGGTGCACCGAGTGCACCCTACCAATTAGCTGTTCTGGGGAACAGGAGCACTCGGTGCTCCAGAAAAAGTCGGCGCTACAGAATTAGTCGGCGCAGGAGTCTTAGCCCGTTTCTTGATCAAGATTGGCTTGACGCTGTTTTCTCCACCAATCGGGGGATCTTCTTGTTGAGCGTAATCCGCGCCCATCCAAGCAGGACGGCTTTGGTCGAAAGCCATTTGCAAAGCAGCAGCGGCGATCGCGTGGGAGTCGTACTCCTCGGATAACTGAGATACTAGAGGCAAGAAAGATGCCATCCGTTCGCCAGCCAAAGCTTCGCGAACTTTACCTTGCATCTTTTCCAACTGACGTGCTTCAATTTGCGCCCGTGTCGGAATGTTTCGCACCGTCAAACTCGATCGCACGTGGCGTTCAATCAAGCGCAGTTTGCGGCGATCGACCGGTTGAATCAGCGTAATCGCCGTTCCTTCCCGACCAGCCCGGCCTGTGCGTCCGATCCGGTGAACGTAGCTTTCCACACTGTCGGGCAAATCATAGTTAATCACGTGAGTCAAGTGATCCACGTCCAAACCCCGCGCCGCAATATCAGTCGCCACTACCCAGCGCACCTGACATTGGCGGAACCGATGCAACAAACGTTCCCGTTGTGCCTGATTCAAATTACCGTGATACTCATCAACGCTGTGACCTGCTGCTTGCAGTTGGCTGGTGAGTTCTGCAGCCGACTGCCGAGTCCGCACAAAAATCAGTGCAGATTCCGGGTCTTCCATTTCTAAAATTGGCTGTAGGGCTCTTGCCTTCGACCAGCCACGGGGAACCATGTACACGCCTTGGCTGATGCGCTTCGGCGTTGCTTTTGGCTGTTCTACGGTGACGTTGACTGGGTTGCGTAAATGCCGCGCCACCAATTTCCGAATGGAAGGTTCCATCGTCGCCGAGAAAAATGCCGTTTGACGTTCTTGTGGTGCAGCATCCAAGATTTTTTCCACATCTTGGATAAAGCCCATGCTCAGCATTTCGTCTGCTTCATCCAAAACGAGCCACTTTACCTTGTCTAGTTTCAGGCTGCCGCGGCTGAGCATATCCAATATGCGTCCGGGTGTACCGACAACGACGTGAACGCCGCGCTTCAAACGCTGCATTTGACGATCGATCGATTGACCGCCGTACACCGTCAGAACTTGCAGAGAGCGACCAATTTTTACCGGGCCGTCGCCGCTAATGCCGCTCAAATCCCGGATGGCGTCAGTTACTTGCATCGCCAATTCGCGAGTCGGCGTCAGCACCAGTGCTTGCACCGCAGTTACGTCTAAATCAATCCGCTCCAAGATGGGCAACGAGAATGCTGCCGTTTTGCCTGTCCCTGTTTGGGCTTGACCCACAACGTCGCGACCTGCTAACAGGTGCGGAATTGCTTGTACTTGGATGGGAGTAGGTTCTGTAAAGCCTAGTGTTTCCAGATGGAGAACGAGTTCTTCCGAAAGACCTAAGCCTTCAAACAATAAATTCATTAATGCTCCTAATAACGAGTCTTAGCCTTCTAAGTTGCCCAACTCGGATGCGGATTTCTGCTCGGCGGCAGGAACTCATAAGAGTTCTTTATGGTGCTGCGCCTGCGCGCACCTTCTTAAATAGCAATCGAGTATAGGGCAGCTCCGTCGATGGTGACTAAATTTACCAATTCGACAGCCGTCTTTGATTTTGTGACATCGCCGATACCAACCGCCAGGGGTCGGGTTATAGGCTTCCAACATTCTTCCAACAGGACATTGGACTTCCTTTGAGGTAATTGCAAGCTTTCCCTCTAGGGCATTTTATAGTGAGGATCATGACCAGCCCCACTTCACTACATAGTAGTAACAGGTTGTTTGGTTCAGGCGCTATCCCGCAATCCGTCGCCTGCGGGACTGAGCAGGGGATGGGGCGACCGTCAGTCGATTTTAGATTTTAGATTTTAGATTTTAGATTGACTCCACTGATGAATCAGAGAGCTTTAACTTTCCTCTAAAATTTTTATCTCTCCACGACTTAAGCCGGAGGCTTGTATTCCTTTTTGGGCTACCGTTACCGCCTATCCATCTCAACACTCTTTCGGGATACCGTTGTGGTGTAGGGCGGACGGCGAAGCAATCTCAAATTATCCCCGCTTATTTCTGGCTTGTTATCATCATAACTCTTTACATTCAGAAACAAAACATTAAATTCGTTAAAATTTTCCGATCGTTCTGTAGAGATTACCGCACTCCTAGGGGGAGCGTCGATTGCCAGAGAGAGGCTAAAAAAGTTTAGAACCCCTTTGCTACATATCTTTGCACAATATTGTACAAAAAGTTACTTTTGCTGCACAATCCGCTAATCATTTTTGGCTGGTGTCCGGTTTTGGTTCGCCGCACCGCCGATCGCGACAGTTCCAGCAACACTCAGACTTGACCTCGCCCAGCACCGGATGCAGTGCCACGTCAACTCATGAGGGTCGATCCCACCATTTTAGACAAAAGATCGAGTTCCCAGATGAGTCTGTGCAGTCAATCTCAAATCTCAAATCTCAAATCTCAAATCGACTTGACCGTAGAGGTCGTAGACATCTGCACCAGTAATTTTCACAGATACGATCGATCCCAGTCGCGCTTCTCCTGTCACATAGACGAGTCCATCTACTTCTGGGGAAAACCGAGCGGATCTACCAATCAACTCGCCTGTCTCTGGTTGTTCTTGTTCTATCAGGACATCAACTACCTGACCGACAGACTCTTGATTCTTCTTCAATGATATAGGTTGCTGTGCCGCCATTACTGCATTGCGCCGCATTTCCATTATTTCTGCTGGTATTTGCTGGGGCAAGCTGAAGGCTGGGGTTCCTTCTTCTGGCGAAAATACAAAAACTCCTACGTGATCGAATTCGTGGCGCTTGACAAATTCCAGCAAGTGTGCTGCGTGTTCGTCGGTTTCGCCGGGGAAGCCGACAATAAAAGTTGTCCGCATCACGGCGCCGGGAAGTGCTGCCTTGAGCCGATCGACTATAGCATCATTAATCCCAGCTTGAAAAGGCCGATTCATCGCCCGCAGAATTTCCGGGTGCGAGTGTTGCAGGGGTAAATCCAAATACGGCAAAACGTTGGGCGTTTCGCGGATGGCTGCGACAACTTGCGGAGTCAAACCCGTAGGATAGGCGTAGTGCATCCGAATCCAAGGTACATCTACTTGACCCAAAGCCCGAAGCAGTTCGGCTAGTTTCGGTTCGCCATAAATATCTTTGCCGTAGTTGGTGGTAATTTGAGAAATTAAGATAATTTCCTTTACCCCTTCGGAGGCTAATTGCTTAGCTTCCGCGACGATAGACTCGATCGTCCGCGATCGTTGATTTCCGCGCAAGTGCGGGATAATGCAAAATGCACAGCGATAGTCGCAGCCTTCTGCTATTCGCAGATAAGCCACACCTTCCGATGTTGTGCGGTAGCGGGGAGTAGTTTCGTCAGCGATGTAAGTAGGTTCTGAAGAGACGAGGGAAACTCGATCGCCCTTTTCCACCTGCTGCATAACATCGACTATTTTGTGATAGTCGCCAGTGCCGACAATTGCGACTGCTTCGGGCAATTCATCCAGCAATTCCTGCTGAAAATGCTGTGCCATGCAGCCGGTGATGACTACTTTTTTATTAGCTTCTGCCAATTCTACCAAGGTGCGGACTGACTCTTCTCGCGCAGCTTGGATAAAACTACAAGTATTGACTACAACATAATCGGCTAATTCTTCATTAGAATCGACTTGATAGCCCGCTTGAGCCAGCAAGCCGATCATGTGTTCGGTATCGATGCGATTTTTTTCGCAGCCGAGGTGAGTAAATGCGATCGTTGGCTTCGTTGCCATGCAGTAATAGTTAGTGTTGCGCTATTTCTAAGAACATTTTATGATATCACACAATTAAAAAAATTGCAATGTGTATGTGGAAGATCCGGACTGTTGTGGTGTCCGCAGTTGTTGTGTGATATTTGTGCGATAGTGGGCGATATGAGAATTTTTAGGCTTTGTGCGATCGTACTTTCCCGCTTTTGCGCTGCCAGATTTTGACCCAATTGTCAGCTTTGGGTGTCGTCGGAAGGCTTCGACAATCTTACGCCCTTTGCATAATTTCGACTTGCTAGTTCGGCAAGCCAGCAAGAAAAATCTTCTCTGCTGTTAAGCTCAATTCTGGAAAAGCCAGCGACTCAACAGTCTCGCCTCCCCTAAACTGTTTGACCTGATACTCCCCATCTACTAGCTGGTAAATCGAGAGAGTGGGTTGTTTGGGATTGCCGATAAACTTGCGACCGCCTAAACCAAGATAGTCTACAATCCAGTATTCGGGAATGCCCATTTCTTCATAGTCGGAAGCTTTGAAAAAATAATCATCCCGCCAGTTCGTACTGACCACCTCTACAGCTAGTCGCACCGAAGAGCCCATCGTGATGACTGATTCTTTTTTCCAGCGCGGTTCGCTTGCAAGTGCGGTTCGATCTAGGACAATTACATCTGGCTGGTAGCCAGATTCGTTACGCGCAAGCTTGAGCAAGCAATCACCAGGGATTGAGTAAGGCAATTCGCGACGGTCAATTTCAACTGCTAGTTTTGAGCTTATAAAACCCGTAACTTCTGAATGGTCGCCAGTTCCTAAAGGCATTTCAACAATTACTCCATTGTGTAGTTCGTACCGGAGGACAGAGTTCTCTGGATACCAGGCAACGAACTCATCAAACGTGATTGTTTTGGATATGGTTTGGATCATGTTGCTGTTTCCTCTGTCTAGTCATTAATGTATATTCAACAAAAAGAGAACACAAGGATTAGTAGCGATTTCACAACTAATCATTTACCTACGGAGTGATATAAATTCCGGCTGCACTCCTTATGATATAGAGGACACGGCAGTGCCGTGTCCCTACAATTGATCGTGGTAGGGACACGGCACTGCCGTGTCCTCCGTTTAGGTCATTCCGATGCTAACGGAATTGATATGAAGTTTGCTAAATTTTTTGCGTCCACAAGCTCAAAATACCGATCGCGCCGATCGACTGAATCTGAAATTAGTATCTGGGCGATCGACCGTTGTGAGCGATCGCACTCGATTAGAAAAAATCTGCTGAGATTGACAAAGTGCGATCGTCATTTCAGAAATTTTGTGATGTTTTAGCTACTCTTATCCCGAACTTAGGTTAAGTTATGTCCTTCAAATTCTCCCATTGCTCCAAGTCGAGCAGGCTCAGCTAACACAACCCAACTTGTACCTGGAAACACCGATAAGTTAGCAAATTGCTGGGTTGATAAATCTTGAAAAGTTTGAGTCATTAGTTTCATCCTCACATTTATTTATATTAAGGCATTTTGCAGCATACTCTCAAAAAAAGTATCCAGAGAAACTCCTGATGCTTGAACCATAGTCGCAAGCACACCTTTTTGAGAAAAAGAGCAGTACAGCCCCGCTTCTAAGAACCAAGGTTGTCCCTGGGGGTCGATGCGAAAATCTAATAGACTGTAGTGGCGACAGCCCAAAGCTATGTGGCATTTTCTGGCCATAGCCCAAACCCTTTGGGTCACTGGATCGCTGGGTTCAACTATCCACAACTTGGTACTATCCTTAGCAGCAAAGACCAAGTTGCCATCGTCATTGTGTTTAAACTTATCAGAATAAATCCGAATCGGCTTCGTATCAGGATGCACAGCATACTCTTCCAGTGGCAAGCAGACTAGATCGCCTGCTTGGACGATGACACCACAGCGAACTTCTCTGCCCAATTCAATAAATCTTTCTGCTAGTACCGACGGTGAATAAGTCAATGCTGTCTGCATAGCCGCGTCAAACTCAGCAGCATTTCTAACTAACGCAAGTCCCAGAGAATTATCGGCATTCAGCGGCTTGAGGACGATCGGGAAATCAATAGAAGGGCGATCGCCCGCGTGGAGAACTTCTCCCTGCGGCACACTTACCCCAGCAGCCGCTACTACTGCCTTAGCCTTCGCTTTGTCAGCAGTCAGTGCCATCACCTCTGGAGTATTACCCAGGTAAGGAATATTCAGCAGATCGAACAAGGCTCGGTATTGAGTCATGCCGGGGAGACAATACATCTGGGGCACCATCACGTCTATCTGGAGATCTGCCAGCACCTGTACTGCGCCCGCTAGAGACATGGGATTAGCCGCGGCGATCGCACTCGGATCGAGAGAGGTGGGAAAACGCCATTGGCCATCGGGAGAAATATAGGCTATATGAAATTCATAGAGTGCTGGATTAGCAGTCTTCTCCAGACAATCTTGGGCATAAAAGCGCGACAAATTACAGTAAAATTCACTGTCTGCCGATCCGACTAAATGCAAAACCCGTAATACTGACATACTCAATCTCCTCCTATTTCCACAAGTTTTCCAATATTAAAATCAATCCGAATCCACTCTTTAGGATTCTGCAAATTTCCCCATAACAACAAGGGAATTTGCCAATGATGCACCATCAAAAACGGCAGCGGATCGTCCCACTCGAAGATAGCATCTTTGCCTTGGGCGATAATTTGCAACCGCTCATAAACGAGCTTTGGCGATCGCAAATGAGTCACCAACCGCCAAATTTCATGGTAAATCCAGTAAGTCGGGCGACTGGATGCCAAAGGCTGGACAGTCTGCGGTAAAGGGTCGAGTTCCAAATAAGCTTTTGCCACATCGGGATGGTTGTAAAACATCGTGATGGCTGAATGGGTGCGGGGGTTGCATTCGATCGCGTAAATCTCTCCATCATCCGCCGCCTGAATGAAATCAAAGGAAACTTGTCCAGTCAGATTGAGACTCTTGGCAAACTGACGAATCCAATTTTCGATATCCGGGCGATCGACATTCTGGTAATTAACCTGAAATGCCGACGATTTGCAGCAACAGTGCAACTGAAGATGACCGTCACGGATTGTACTGTGAGTGCAGAATTCTTGCCCCGGAATATACTCTTGCATAATCCAAGGTTTACTCTCGGAAATTGGTAAAGAGTTGACAAAAGCGGCTGTTTCGGCTTGGGTTTCGCAGGGTAACTTAGTGAGATCTAACCTGCGGACAGAATCGTAGGGAATACTTTTGATAATGTATTTGCGCTGTGCATCACTAAAATCAAAATCGATTACTTGCTGGGGATTAGTAATGCGGTAAGACTTCGGAACTGGCAGCCCCAATGCTTGGGCGGCTGTTGCAAACTCATATTTATCATCCAAACGTTGCAGAGTTTCGACATCTACGTGCATTACCGTACAGTGCCCAGAAAGTACCCTTTTGGCTTCGGCATCGTAGTAACTGGCGACTGGACTGCAGACGGGAACGTAAACATTAACTCCCTCTTGTCGGACAATTTTTAAGAGTGCTTGGGGGTATTCCTCTGTCTGGGGATTTGGTACTGTGTAAAAGCGATCGACCGCCCGAGAGTAACGATGACCTGTCAGCCAGTATTTCTCGGTTTCTACCAAAATTACCCGATGACCGGCCTGATGGAACGATCGCGCTAGCTGCAATGCTTTGGTCATCTTGCCACCGCTAATCAAAATCGTTTGGGGAGTGGCTGTAGTCGATCGAGACTGAAACGGTTTGATGATGATGGATCTCAGTAGGGCGATCGCAGTTAAAGCGAGATTCAGGGGCATTACTAATAGCAGTAAAATTAAGGTTGCTATAGTTTTAACTGCTGTCGGGAAGCGCCTATTCCCAGTGTTTGTTTTCTGTTCAGATGGCATCGCTGCCACAGAAACTGTTTCGAGCATAATTTTCTAGTAAGTAAACACTCTAATTAAAGGTAATATCAAATCTGTTAGCATCATAATTATTCACATCAGGCTTCTCTTCATCTGCGTGAATCAGCGTCCATCCATTGTCATCTGCGGCCCGAGAAATTATCTTTTTTTAACCGCAGATACAGGCAGATAAACACAGATTAACGCAGATGAATTAGATCGAATCCGGTGGAACAGATCTGATCCGGCTAAATCAGCATTAGGACTTTGACCGCTCCTAGCCCGCCGGATTAAGGGGGCTAGGCGGAGATCCGGGGCAAGAGAACACGGTCTAAACGCGCCGAATTAAGGTCAATCCATCTCTGAGCGGCACTAACACTTGCTCTACGCGCGGATCGTCAACTAGAGCCTGGTTGAATTTGGCGATCGCAACTCCGTTCTCAGTAGCAGTACCCGACAAATATGGCTGTCCCTGCATCAAAGTGTTATCGGCGCAGATCAAGCCATTGGGAGCCAACAGCCCTGTAGTTAGGAGTAAATCGAGATAATCTGTGTATCCAGCTTTATCAGCATCGATAAACACCAAATCGAAGACTTCCCCGTCTTGGGCCAATTGTTTCATGGTTTCTAGAGCCGGTGCCACCTTCACTGAGATTTTGTGACCGGCAGTAGATTCCTGAAAACACTTCTGGGCAAATTCAGCGACGTAAGCATCTACTTCGCAGGCTACCACCACTCCATCCACTGGCAGGGCTTCGGCCATTGCTAGTGCTGAGTACCCGGTAAACATCCCGATTTCCAGTACGCGCTGTGCTTTGGTGAGATGGACGAGAAATTTCAGCATTTGGCCTTCCACATGGCCCGATAGCATCTCCTGTTCCAATTGGCGCACTGTCTCGCCGTCAGAGAATCGCTTACTCCAATCTTCTGATTGAGTGCGCTTTACTAACGCGGCTAATGCGGGAGATTCCGGCGTGGTACAAAGATTCAGGTACGGATCGAGACCATTGGCTAGTTCGTAGGCTTGTTGTAATTGGGCCTTGAAAGCTCGATCGAGATTATCGATTTTTTCTACTTGCGAGGCGAGACTTTCGAGTTTAGCGGCTAAAATCCCGACTGGGGTAACGGGTCTCACGGTCATACCCCCGATTTGGAAAGAGTTCCAACTTTCTGCAATACCACATACATATCCTCGCCATCGCCGCGGCGCGGATAGCCCTGACAGATTTCTCGATGAACCAGTAGGGCTTTATCCAACTCACCTCGAGTTAAATCGTTCATGAAAAAGCATTCGCCAATGGGGCGGGGAGCCGCAGCGCGCTGAAGACCGTCGCGGGTACGGCTGATCGATGTTGTGGCTTTCCACAGCAGTTCTGATGTGAGATAAGGGCTATCAATTGCTAGTCCGAGGCGGCTCATTAATCCTAAGATCCGATCGCGGTCGGCGATCGAAATGTAGCCCCGCAGTTGGGCAATGGTGGCCGAAAAAGCCATATCGATGGCGACACTGTGGCCGTGGAACATGGGAATTTCCGGTGTTAGTTCCAGCGTCGGACTCCAGGTGTGACCGTAGGCAATCACCCGATCCAAATCTAGCTCGTGCAGGTTTGGTACTTCTAGGGCCAGCATTGACTGAATCGCGTTGTAGGTTAACCGATGGGCCACTTCGCGCAGTTGAGATGTGCCGTCTAAATAACCAAAATGGCTGTGCAGCAATGCTTCGCCGTAGTTTTCTAACAACTCGAAGATTTCTTTGTTGCCTACTACGGCGATCTTAATTAACTCTGCCATGCCGTTTCGTATTTGGTCGATCGGCAGAGTTTTCAGAAAGGAGAAATCTAAAATTACTTTCTGCGAAGCGTGGTAAGCGCCGAGGCGGTTTTTCAGCTTACCGTGGTTCACAGCTACTTTGATCGCCACACTGGCATCAATCAGCCCAATTAAGGTTGTCGGTACGCGAATGTAGTTAGTCCGACGGCGATAGGATGAGCAGGCAAAACCAGCTACGTCTGTCGTCAATCCACCACCCACTACCAAAACAGGCTCCTTCCGCACGAGTCCGAAATCAACGAAGGCATCTATGATGCTTTCAAAAGTTTTTAACGTCTTATCAGGTTCCTTGATATTAACTGGAAAGACTGTTAAATCTATCTCGTGATGCTTGAAATAATCCTGCATCTGTGCACCGTACAGACCGTAGACTGTTTCATCTACAACCATTAAACAGCGACCGAATTGGCGGTAACTATCCGCAATCTCAGGATTCTCCAGCTTGAAAGCACCATCGACGTATAGCAGGCTGAAATCTATTTTTTCGTACCCCTCAATCTGAAAAGCTCGATCGGTAGATGTAAAGGTAGCTTGAATGTCACCCATAAGATTTTTGCACTTTCATGTTGATAAGTAACTGTAAGTATTCAGGTCACGGCAAAAACGCTGAATACCTTAGCAGAAAAGCTTTCTAGGCATTCGCTTGACAATATTGTCATTCAATATTATCTGAACAATTAATCTATAAAGCTGTTTTCAGGGCTGTTGATTAAGAAGAGGTTAAATACTTATCCTACTACAGCATTTATACTGAAATCCCTGCCAGGAGCGAGTTTAGAGAACCTCAATACTTACACCTAAGTTAACATAACGAATTTTTGATATTGATTCAACCTTATTCAACACAAAAATCCCATAATACCTCTTTGGGAATAGACGATATTCCACATTATTCAACAGTTTAGGAGGATATCGGTCTTTGAAAGGTATATGTGTTGCAGAACAAAAAGTGAATCAAATGCTGCCACTTGTCAAAATCTGAATTTGGAATTGTGGCTATTTTTGGCAAAATATGCCTTGTAGAAATTACAGTATTCTATCTGACGATAGATCCGGGGCTATAGCCAGATTTGCTTCGCCCGACAGCACTTGAACAGCAGCAGACGCAGGTAATGAAGCGTCAGAATTTCCGTCCCAAGCATGAACTTGACGCATCAAAGTGCCCTTTTCCAATTGGCAAGATATGGGTCTAATATCATTTCCGGTTCATTGGTGACAAGTTAAAACTTAATTGCATTTGTCAATCAGTAATATTACTCAAAAAAACTGCTTTTTGAGGAGTGGAAAATTCACGATTTGAGAGGGAGTAGGTATAAATATCACCCTCGGCACGATCGCACGATCGCCCAAATCTCAGTTTTATGCCCAAAATCCGAGTAAATGTTGAGCATAATTGCTGATTGACAAATGCTTTCTTAGCTTAACTTGTTACCAATGGCCCAGAGTGGAATTTTTACCTTGGGGGCGGGCATAATCACCACCCCACCATTGTCTTAATATTTTTCCCGATGCAAATCTTGATGTTTTTTGAGCTTAAAAATACTGCTATCCGAACTTACGAGGGGATTTGATCGGACGATACATCGGGGGCGATCGCCAGATTTGCTTCGCCCGAAAGCACTTGAGCAGCAGATCCACTAGCTAATTGACCGTAAGAGTGTGTTCCCAAACCCTTAACCTGGCGCATCAAAGTGCCCATTTCCAAAGCACTCATCGCATAATTCCAGCCCAAATTGCTTTTAATTCCAGCCCTTTCCAAAGCTTGCTGCATCGTGTCAGTCGTCACCACCCCAAAAATCACCGGCACCCCTGTCTGAAAAGCAGCAGCAGCAATTCCCTTAGCAACCTCACCAGCCACAAAATCGAAATGAGGAGTTTGGCCTCGAATTACCGCACCCAGACAAATTACCGCATCATAGCGGTGAGAAAGAGCTGCTTGGCGCGCCACCAAAGGAATCTCAAAACTTCCCGGAACCCAAAAAAAGTCCACCTGAGAGCCATGAGGATTAATATCAACCCCGTGGCGTTTCAAACAATCTTGACATCCCTCCAAAAGTTTGTTAACCACCAAATCGTTAAAACGACCGATGACAATCGCAAATCGCAAAGATTCGGTGTGAGTAAAAGTTCCCTCGAAAACAGTCATAGTGCTCTAGTTTAGATTTTAGGTTTTAGATTTTAGATTTTTGTTTTTGAGAAGGCAAAAGTCAGAAAGCAGCAGCATCTCATCTGAATCTCAAGTGCAAAAACATACAGAATCGCGCGGTCTGGAAAATTCCTAGCTTCTGCCGAATGCCTTTCAATCGCTGGTGAATGCCTTCATCCTTCTATCTTTTACCTTCTTTATTCGATAGAGTTGGGTGAAATTAAACGACTAAAAAGTTCAATACACCCACTGCAATAACCAGCAAAAACCAGAGACCAGACCCGGCATAGATCAGGGATTTAGACTGATTCCAGTTTTGGGGAGAGGCATAAGCAACTGGCACGCCAACGACCATCACAAAAGACAGCAGTACCAGACCCAGTAAAACCACTTGAAACAGAATTGATAACATCTTTTCTCCTTTCGATATAACCGTGCGTTGAGCGGAAATAGTTTCCCAGAACCGAAAAAAATCTTCCAAATTCTAGTTTTTGACAGTTTCCCGATAGTCGATCGAGAAATTGTCGGTTGATTGATACGAAAGAACCAGTGCAAATTCGGGCGTTGCGCGAACAGGCGTCAGCGGCTCTTGAGATTTCGATCAATTTTATCATTGTTCGCTACACGACAGAAAACTGGAAAGGTTAAGTTAAAGCCCGATCGACACATCCGGTTTCAGAGGGCGAGAAATTGCTACTGTTTGAGTTAGAGATGCGGGATGTTCGACTATGGACTTAGTTTTGTGCCACACAACAGCAGATTTTGACGCCTTGGGAGCGGCGGTGGGACTTTGCGTGCTGCGCCCCGGTAGCAGGATCGTACTTACTGGCGGGTGTCACCCGACGGTGCGGGATTTTTTGGCGCTACACCGCGACGAGTACCCGCTGATTGAACGCCGATCTGTCAATCCGCAACGAATTCGATCGATTACGATAGTTGATACCTCCCAGCGCGATCGCTTGGGAAAAGCCGCCGAGTGGCTGGATTTGCCGCACCTGATCGAAATTGCTGTTTTCGACCACCACCTAGAGGCGCATTCAGACATCCCCGCTACTGTTACGCAGATCGAAGCAGTCGGAGCCAGCACGACATTAATTGTCGAAAAGCTCAAAAATCAAGCAGAAAACAGCGACACACCCTCCCGCCTTCTGCCTTCGGAAGCAACAGTAATGGCCCTCGGCATCCACGTCGATACAGGTTCCCTCACCTTTGAGGGCGCAACGGCGCGAGATGCAATAGCTTTGGCGTGGTTGATGGAACAGGGAGCGAGTTTGCGGGTAATCGCTGAATATGTAGAACCAGGTTTGTCTCCTCAATTGCAAGATTTGCTCCCAGAAGCGCTGAATAATTTGCGATCGGAAACTTTGCACGGTTACAGCGTAGCTTGGGTGCTGCTATCTACTGAATCCTACGTTCCGGGACTTTCTTCGCTGGCTTCTCGCTTGCTGGATTTGACTGAAACCGATGCTCTGCTGTTAGGTAATGTTTATAAATTTGGCGAAAACGAAAACAACCGCAACATCGCTCCCGAATCGCCAGTTTCCAATCGATTAACTATTATCGGTCGATCGCGCATCGAAGGCACAAACCTCAGCGAATTGTTCAAACCCTTCGGTGGCGGAGGTCACGCCCGCGCTGCTTCCCTCGCCACCCGCGATGTTGACCCCCTGCTGACTTTAAATCAGTTAGCTGACCAACTCAAAGCTCAAATTCCCCACCCTCCGACAGCGCGCGAATTAATGTCGTCTCCAGTGCGGAGTATTCGCCCGGAAACATCGGTGGGGGAAGCTCACCGTATCCTCCTACGTTACGGACATTCGGGGCTTTGTGTGGTCGATGCGGGCGATCGACTCGCCGGCATTATCTCGCGGCGCGACATTGACATTGCCCTGCACCACGGTTTCAGTCACGCCCCGGTGAAGGGTTACATGACTTGGCAGCTAAAAACGATCGCCCCAGATACCTTGCTGCCGGAAATTGAATCTTTAATGGTGACATACGATATCGGGCGCTTGCCAGTATTGGAAAACGGTCAACTGGTGGGAATTGTTACCCGCACTGACGTGTTGCGGGAATTGCACCAGCAAAAAGCGCGAGACAGGGGAAGCAATGCAGAATTGTCTTATTGTGTCATGCCCGAATCGGTTGAGCAGTTGTTGCGATCGCGCATCAGTCCCGAATTATGGCAATTATTGTCGATCGCGGCCAATATTGCCCAAAACCGCGGCTGGCAACTTTATCTTGTGGGTGGAGCAGTCCGGGATTTACTGTTGGCGACGGATGATACACTGGCGCTAACAGATATCGATTTGGTTGTGGATGGAAAGTGCGGTGCCGACGATTCCAGTGCAGGTGTCGAGTTAGCTTCCTCGCTGCAAAAACTTTACCCTGAATCGCGTTTGGACGTTCACGGTCAATTTCAAACCGCAGCGCTTTTGTGGCACAAAGACTCTGCTTTCGGCTCGCTGTGGGTGGATATCGCTACGGCTCGCACTGAATTTTACCCTTATCCGGCTGCAAATCCTGAAGTTGAAGCGAGTTCGATTCGCCAAGATTTGTACCGCAGGGATTTTACAATTAATGCGCTGGCTGTGCGGTTGGGTGTTCCTCGCAGTGGCGAATTGTTAGATTTTTTTTGCGGTTTGCTGGACTTGGAATCGAAGCAAATTCGAGTTTTGCACGCCAATAGTTTTATCGAAGATCCGACGCGAATTTATCGCGCTGTAAGGTTTGCGGTGCGGTTGGGGTTTGAAATTGAGCCGCAGACGGAAGGATACATCCGCCACGCTTTGGCCAGCGGGATTTATTACCGAATTCAGGGGGAAAACGGCCGAGCTCCGGCTTTGGAAACTCGGCTCAAAAGCGAATTAAAATACATTTTGCAAGCTCCTTACTGGAAAGTTGCTTTGCAAATGCTGGGAGATTTGCAGGCTTTGCGCTGCATTCATCCTAGTTTGGAGTTGGATCGGGAGTTGTGGCGGCAACTGCGTTTGCTCGATCGGTGTTTGAATGGAAGAAGAAGGAAGAAGGAAGGTTCGGCAACGGATTATGTAACGGATGTAACGGATGTAACGGATGTCAGTTCGAGGGAAGTCGGAAGAAGGAAGAAGGAAGAGACAAGAAGGAAGAAGGAAGAAGGAAGAGATAATTCCCTATTCCCCATTCCCCATTCCCCATTTCCCATTATCAATATTCCCGATTGGCAGATGCGGCTGGAAGTTTTGATAGCTTATTTAGCGCCGGAATATCGCGGCAAGGTGGCTGCAAATCTTCAGTTACCTGCTGACAGCATTAAGCGGCTGGAAGTATTGGAAGCCGGAAAGAACCAGTTAGTAGAGAATTTGCCTAAGTGCAAGTTGCCGAGTCAATTGGTGCTGCTGTTGAAGAATTATGAATTGCCGGTGTTAATTGCGATCGCCCTACAATCTCCGCGAAGTACACGCCGCCAAATTTGGGAATATCTCACCAGATGGGCGAATGTTGAGCCGCCTTTAAATGGCAACGATTTGAAGGCTTTGGGTTATAAGCCAGGGCCTGGGTTTAAACGAATGTTGGATGATTTGTTGGCGGCGAAGTTGGATGGCGATTTGGGCGATCGGGCTGCGGCTCTCTCTTTCTTAGCACAACGTTATCCTCAAGCTTAGTAAGGTGCGTCAGCAGCGCGTTATTTTTGATATAATAGATTAGCTAATTGCTGACGTACTCTACTGAATTTTTAGTTTTCAATCCCAAACAGGCTAACCAGGCGATCGCACATTATATTATGTCCGGTCGATTACCCCTAATAAGGTAGGGGCGGGTTAACGAAAAATATCTGCCAATAATTGACAATCTCAAAAACCCGCCCTTTTAATCGCGGTCACTGGATCGCACATTATTGATATTTCTAGAATTAAGGTGAAAAAACATCACGATCCTGCTTTAATCGCAATTGTCTTTTACAAAACATTTGTGGCTTCCCTCTTGACGGTAACTTCGATTGCTTTGCTTTTTGCCTTAAAAAATCATCAAGTTTTAGAAGAATTCTCGCAATCTTATTTGTTAGAAAGCAAACTAAAAATTATTGAATTCATCTTAGACAAAGTTCTAATTCTCCAGCCTAAAAAGTTACTGCTTAGCGGACTTGCCGCAGCACTTTATGCAGTATTAACTGCTGTTGAAGCCGTTGGTTTGTGGTACGAAAAAGACTGGGCAACCATCTTAGTTGTAGTGCTGGTAAGCATCAGTATACCCCCTGAAATATATGAATTAGTTCACGGGGTCACGGTACTTAAGTTAGCGGTATTTATCACAAATTTAGCCGTCTTATGGTATTTGCTCCACCATTTGCCCAAGCATGGTAAAGGAGCTTAAAGTTTTGATTATTCAGAGGAAACTCACTGGATTTTATAAATGTCAGCAGTTTCGATTTTAATTTCATAAAACGGCTGATCGGTCAAATAAAAACCTCCAATCTTTACAAAAATTTTGTGATTGTAAAGATTCGATAAAGCTACGAGGGGTTATACCCCCTATGAGTTATAGTGACATATATATAGATGCACCCTGATGGCTTTCCCGTTCCACAAGAGCGGGATTTTTATTGGCAAAATATTGTATTAAGTTTTCTGGGGGGGTGACAAAGAGGTCTACGATATAGACTGTATAAGGGTTGCTGCCCGCATACCTTGTTGATAAAAGCGCCGTTTATTTGGAGTTAACTTCATTAACTGTTCTACCTCGTCAGAAT
>Ga0164305_10000099_pt1 | contig 26541 bp, 20 predicted proteins | sample Whisoiple_237_MG_FD_110215 | JGI IMG/M metagenome (GOLD analysis project Ga0164305, IMG submission 110215) | Soil microbial communities amended with pyrogenic organic matter from upstate New York, USA - Whitman soil sample_237_MG | ecosystem: Environmental > Terrestrial > Soil > Agricultural...
AGATCGTGTAACAAAATGTAAACCTGTACTCACCTGGGCGATTGCATTCCTACGGAGGCGAAGCTAACGTTTCATTCCCTATAACATAATTAATATCTTTTTAAGATTCCTCTACTTTAAATCACGGAAAGCTATCTTAAAATCAGCCAGTGGTAAACTCGCGACCTTGGTTGTCGGCCCGACATTTTAGTGCTAATCTATTAACAAAATAAAAGGGGTCATGGCAAAGGACGACTTCAAATAATATATAAGTTAACAATTCGGCTCATCCGAGTCAGAAAGTCGATCTGTAGCCTCATTTTTGGAATCAAAAGGTGAGATAAATGAAAATAATCCAGCAAACAGCAAGTGAATTAATAATTCAGACTCAAAGTATATTTGATTTTTGGTTCCCTAGTTGTTTATTCATGATATTTGGACTGATATCGCTGACTTTTGACTATCATGCAGCAAGTCTGAGCTGCCAGCGATTGCAGGCAAAACAAGGAAAGTGCCAGATTGTGCGATCGAATTTACTGGGGTCGAATATCAAAGAAATTGAGCTTGCTTCTTTGCGGGGAGCTAAAGTTGAAAGATGCGGCTATAAAACCAGAGTTGTACTTTTGACTTCTGTTGGCAATGTTCCTTTCACTGCTAACTCCCCTAATTGGGGAACCCAAGATGCTGTTGCTTCTGACATCAATTTTTTTGTTAAAAATGCAAAACATCGATTGCTGCGCTTAAGCCAAGACGAGCGCTGGTTGGGATGGACGGGAGGCATATTTTTGCTAACAGGAATCGCAGCGATCGTCTTGAGAAATAATGAAATCTACAGCTTCGATGGAACTTCAAACACCTTGAGTGTTACCCAGCGAGGTTTGTGGGCAAGTACAGTAATTCAATACTCTCTGTGCGAGATTTATGGCGTGGAAGTCGATCGAACAGAAGATCGGGGTAATGACATTTGGTACGAAGTCAGACTGTTAGCTTGTGGAGGTTCTCGCATCTCCCTACCCCGCACGATGAACCCATACCAGCAAGCAAAAATCGCCAAAGCGATTAACAACTATCTGCACCAGCAAAAATAACCAAAAATAGCTGATCGCGATTAACCCGATTTCTCAAGGTTGCGGACTTACGCAGAAACCGGGTTTTTCACCAAAATCTCTTCTAGAGTGCCATAGCTTCCGTTATAAAAACCCGGTTTCTTTGGTATCCAGTGCGAAACTCGCGGGTGGAAACTCATCATCTAAAAAGTGAACAATCGTTCACTTTTGAGGTTCTTTCAACTTCCAACCTGGTTTGACAACTTGCCGGGAACGGGCAATTACTAAACCGTCATTCGGCACATCTTCTGTCACCACAGAACCCGCCGCTACAGTAACATTTTCCCCCAAAGTTATCGGTGCAACCAGCACGCTGTTAGAACCCGTTTTACTCCGATCGCCTATTTGAGTTTTGTGCTTGTTTTTTCCGTCATAATTCGCTGTAATTGTCCCAGCACCGATGTTGACTTTTTCTCCCAAAGTCGCGTCGCCTAAATAAGACAAGTGAGCGACATTAGTTCGATCGCCTATTTGAGTATTTTTCAATTCTACAAAATTGCCGATGCGGCAGTTCGCCCCAATTTCTGCGTGTCCCCGCAAGTGGGCGTAAGGGCCAATTCGCGAATTGTCAGCAACCATACTGTCAGAAACCACCGAATAAAGCACAGTCACATTTTCCCCAATCTGACTGTTTTCGATCAAACTGCCGGGGCCGATGCGACTCCCAGAGGCGATCGAAGTGTTTCCCCGCAAGTGAGTTTGCGGTTCAATTACCACATCCGGCTGCAACTCTACTGTATCGTCGATGGTGATGCTGTTGGGATCGAGCAGCGTCACTCCCGCCGTCATCCACTTGTCCTTTATCCGCTTTTGCAAAATATCGCAAGCTGTGGCTAAATGTTTGCGATCGTTAATTCCGAATATTTCTTGATAATCTGCCACATCCACCGCCATCACCGGACTGAGGAAATTTACCGTATCAGTTAGATAATATTCTTTTTGGTCATTATCTGCCTTCAATTCTGGCAAAATTTTCTCTAAATCCGGCCAATGAAAGCAGTAAACACCTGCATTAATGCGGTGATTTTGCTTTTGAGCTTGTGTGCAGTCCCGGTCTTCGACAATTTGCTCGACTAAGTTTTGACTGTCGGTAAATACTCGACCGTAGCCTTGGGGATTAGGCAAATTAGCTGTCAATAAAGTAGCAGAGTTTTGGTGCTGTTTGTGAATGGCCATCAATTGTTTGATAGTTTCTGCCCTCAGCAAAGGTACATCCCCATTTAAGACCAGCAAGTCTCCTTTAAATCCCTCTAAGTGAGGCAGCAATTGTTGGATGGCATGACCTGTCCCCAATTGTTCGGTTTGTTCGACAAATTCTAGGGGAGGAGATTGAGGATTTTCCCCTGATTTTTCTTGACCTCGAATCAGGGATTCTTTAACGAGTTCGCCTCGATAACCGACGATGACAAGTCGCCTGGTAATTTGAATTTCTTGACAACTTTGGAGGACTCGCTCCACTAGCGATCGACCGCCCAATTCGTGTAGAACTTTAGGCAAGTCAGATTTCATGCGCGTGCCGCGTCCAGCCGCTAAAATTGCTATTGCTACCATTGTGAGATCGAGTTATTTGCTATAAAAACTTGAATATTGACTAACTGATGATATCACTCGCTGTCCGCCGATGGCACTGCGATCGCACAAATTTTTTATCTAAAATTTCTCATCTCGCATCCGCGCGATCGAGGTTTTTTCCAGCCGGATGCTGGTTGTAGGCGCGATGCTTGCAATATCTGGACTGGCGCGCCCGGTATCAAAAACCTCGTTGCAGCAGTATTTGGCGGCCGATCGAGAAAACTTGCATTCCTCATTACAAACCTGAGTTCGTTTGGGAGTAAGGACTGCGAGTCTTTTCCCAAGGGTTCGGAGGGGGAGCGAGAGTGATAATTTGCATCTTAGGGCTGGGATTTGCCACGATACATTATACTATTTGTTGAATTTCAGTTAGGTTGTTTTCAACTTTAAAAAACTATTTCTGACTTGTTCATTCCTTCTGCCTTCTACCTTCTGCATTATCAGGTGTCCAGCTATGACAGAGCTTAATTTTCAGGAACTTGCCAAGCAGGGAAATCTCGCCACTGCGATCGCATCTTGGCTAAACAGCCAGTTGCAATCTGAAGGCATCACAGCCTCCGCGAATCTCGACGGCGACTGTTTGGATGTAATTCTTGAGGCCGAGCAGGTACCCATAGAAAATACCTTAGTTGATTTTGTTCGCACCGAGCTGACGAATTTGCAGCCGGATTCGATTCGCAAAGTGAAGGTTGAGGGCCGAGAAAGCGGTCAGATTGCTGCTGCTTGGAGTCAAGAGTTTAGTTTGGAAAACAGCAATTTTGAACAACAGAGCTTTGCAGGAGAAGCTGTACCCCATACTGCTGTTGCTAATATGGACGATCGCATGGAGAACAATTTTGAGGAGGAAAAAGTGCCGGAACTTGCTGCCTTTGAGAACCGACTGCGATCGACTTTCATTGTAGTCGGGCTAGTAACGGGTATGTTGGCGATCGCCGTGGTGGCGTTTGTCGGTAAAATTTGGAACCAGCCGACAGCAACTGTGGGGAATAATACCGATGAAACAGCAAATTTAGCAACTGCACCGGATGCTGCACCAGATACTTTTCGAGAAGCCGTTAACAGCGCACTCAAAGCAGCAGAATTGGGGCGATCGGCAAAAACCAAGGAAGATTGGATAACAGTTACCGATCGTTGGCAAGAAGCGGTATCATTAATGAGAAGAGTACCAGTGTCTAGCCCCAACCATCAACTAGCTCAAGCAAAAGTAATCGAGTATCAGAAATATCTGCTTTACGCTCAAGAAGCCGCAGTAACTCCCCCTCTGCCAACTCCAACTCCCGCACCAGCCGAAAAATCACCTTCGCAAAAATCAACTCCTAAAAAATCCAATTCGCCCAAAGAAACTTCGGAAAAAGCAACTCCTAAAAAATCCAATTCTGAAAATAGAGCTTCAGAGAAAGCAACTTCTAAGAAATCTCCTTCCGACAAAAAAGAAGAACCAGAGAAAAAATCTCCTGCGAGATAATGTTAAAATAGAGATTTGAAGAATTATGACTGACAACACTTTAATCGTTTCTCCTGAATGGTTAGCCACCAATACCGACAATCCGCAAGTTGTAATCATTGACTGTCGTTTTTCCCTGGCAGACCCGGAATTGGGACAAAAACAATATCAAGAAAGTCACATTCCGGGAGCTTCCTATTTAGATTTAAACCGCGATCTCGCCAGTTCAGTCGGCAAACACGGCGGTAGACATCCGCTGCCAAATATTGAAGAATTAGCTGATAAATTGAGCGCGCTCGGCATTAATTCACAAGAAACTTTAGTCGTCGCCTATGACGATTCGCGGCTGGCTTTTGCAGCTCGTTTGTGGTGGCTGCTGCGATATATGGGGCACAGTAAAGTCGCTTTGTTAGACGGCGGTTTCAGCGCATGGAAAGCGGCGGGCTATCCGGTAACAAATACTTTGCCAGACCCCCGCGAGGGTAAATTTGTTGCTCGCTTGCAGCCGGATTTGGCGGTAGATATTGAGGCGGTAAAAGAGCGTAAAGACTTGCCGGGAAAGGTTTTGGTTGATTCGCGAGAAAGCGAGAGATATGAAGGTTTGCGGGAGCCGATCGACCCCATTGCAGGTCACATTCCGGGTGCGGTTAACTATCCGTGGCAAGGGGTGACGGATGAAACTGGAAAAGTGCGATCGGCATCCGAACAAAAACAGCGGTGGACGGAATTAGAAAAAGCCAAAGAAATTATTGTTTATTGCGGTTCCGGGGTGACGGCTTGCGTTAATTTACTGTCTTTAGAAATCGCCGGAATTCCCGATGCTAAACTTTATGTCGGTAGCTGGAGTGACTGGTGTTCTTATCAGTTGTAGGGTGCAGGAGCGAGATGATTGTTGACTGTTGACTGTTGACTGTTCACTGTCAACCGTCAACATCATGCCTGTGTAACCGGAAATGATATCAAAGCGAAATTCCTCGCTATGAGGACTAATTAGTTCTTCAGTCCTCTTTGAGAGGACTTTAGCTATGAGACAGGGAATTCATTCCCTGGCGGACTGTTGGGTGAGCGGGAAGACTGGCAAACTAAAAGCTTAAGTTGACACTAATAGGTAGCGGGGAATCACTTCGACTGACATCTTGCACCATTCTCAAGAACAGGCTTTCCGGCCTGTGAAGCGAAGAGTAGATTTTCTCGCTTCACAGGCCGGAAAGCCTGTTCAGAAGGCGAATTAAATAATACCCTAAAAATCAAAATAAATATAAGGCAAACCCCCTTCGGGAGCCAACACCCAAACCGCATACAAACAAAGCGGCACTAACACCAATTTCAGCGGCCAATTTAACTCCAATTTCAAACCCCGACTCAACGCATAATTCCCCAGCATCGCCGCAGCTAAAGCCGCCAACATCCAAGTTAAATGCACTCTTTCCAAACCCAAAACCTCGCCATAAACTTTCTCAGAAAACTGCACGTCAGCATTGTGTCCCCACAAATGCGAAATCGCCCATCCAGAATCCTTTAAATCGGGAAGTCGGAAAAATATCCAACTACCAAAAACCATCGCCTGAGTCAACAGCCAACCGATCGCAATACCGATCGGATTTTCCCACAAAAACTCGATCCGCAACCGCTTAAACAGCACATCAGTCAGCCTGTGAACCGCCAAAGCTAAACCGTGTAAACCCCCCCACACAATAAATCCCCAAGCCGCCCCGTGCCAAATTCCCGCAATTAACATGACGATCGACAAATTGAGACAAGTGCGCCACAAACCGACTCGCGAACCCCCCAAAGGAAAATACAAATAATTGCGTAGCCAATCGCCTAAAGTCATGTGCCAGCGTCGCCAAAAATCAGCTATGCTGGCACTAAAATAAGGAAAATCAAAATTTGGCGGCAAATACCAACCCAGCAGCAAAGCAGTACCGCGCGCCATGTCAACATAGCCACTAAAATCGAGATAAAGTTGCAGCCCGTAAGCAAAAATAGCCAGCCACAAATCCTCGCTACCCGCCCGCTGCAAGTTGGTAAAACTTAAATCGACATAAATTCCCAAGTTATCTGCGAAAAGACCTTTTTTTACTGCACCGAAGGCGATCGTCCAAAGTCCCTCAGAAATGCGATCGGGAGTCGGAAATTCCTGGGTTTTCAGTTGATAGATCAAGTTGTGATACCGAGTAATCGGGCCGGAAATCAGTTTCGCGAAAAACAACTTGTAAGCAGCAAAGTGCAGCAGCGAAGTAGCAGCAGGCGCGCCTCGGTACACGTCAATCAAATAAGCAATGCACTCAAAGCAAAAGAAACTCAATCCCAGGGGTGCGATGACGTGACTTTTCACCCAGCCAGCACCGTCGATAGCTAAATGCCAATTGAACAAAGTGCCGATCGAACTCAATAAAAAAGGCACATACTTAAAGCCCAGAAGCAGCAACACATTCAGGCAGATGCCTATCCACAGCAGCAACAAACGCCGGCGGTTCCAAGATTCATTAGCAATCCGCCAATCCAGAGGTTCCCCAATCGCCATCGCCAAGCAGTAATTAAACAAAGCACCGACTAACAGCAGAGGAATGTACCAAATTTGCAGCGAAGCGTAAAATATTAAACTACCCGCCAACATGATGAACAGCCGCCACCACTGCAGCGGAACCATCCAGTAAGCCGCGAACAAAACTAACAGAAACAGGGCATATTGAAGGGAGATGAAAGTCATACCATTTGAGATTTTAGATTTGAGATTTGATATTTTAGATTTGGGAAGGGCTTATTTTGTATGGGTTTGGATTACGGGCATACTGTTGCATTATTTTTATTAATCGAGACTTTGCTAAGAACGAGATTTATCAGGGATTTTAGCCGATCGCCTACACGAAAACAGGCACTCGGTAAGTCCCTACTATATAGTCGGCAACTGAGAACTGCTACATTCTACAGCACAAAGGTTAAATTCTGTTGCAAATTAAATAAATTTTGCCTGCTCTAAATTAGCTCTCTTACGAAGAATATAAAATTCTGGGGAAAAATATAATTAGGTTTGCAGCATCGGACTTCATTCCTCAACAGCTACAATTCCTGATATCCTTTCCCTTCGCATCGGAATAATATTTTTTATCGTGAAGTCCTAGCATCCCGCACAGCAAAAAAGTGATGTAACCCAAAATGTTTTGAATTCATCACGATAGCAGGTATTTGACAAGTAGTTCGATCGCATTTCAACCCTTTCAAAACCTCAAATTCGGTCAGATCGGGTATCATAATGTCGATAAAAATTGCTTGCGGTTGCTCAAAGAGCCGCCGATCGCAAATTTGCAGCACCGTGGGTGTTTATATCGCAGTACAATGAATTTCTGCCAGCAAGTTTTTCAGCAAATACCGAAAAACTATCTTCATCCTCCCCAATCAAAACTTTGGCTGCTGAGTCCGCCGCTGGCGATCGCCCGGAACCCCGCAATCTACGAGAATTTGCGCTTGCCAGCGGTATTTCATCTCCCTTAGCAGCAGACATTTCCAAAGGGTTTTCTTCCTCTCCAGGATACAGAATCGGCAGTGTGACAAAAAAAGTCGAACCCACTCCGGGTGAACTTGTGATTTCAATGCTTCCCCCTAGAAATTCCGTCAGTTTTTTGCACAGAGACAATCCCAATCCCGTGCCTTTGACGCCCTTCTGCAAGGGATTTTCTATTTGGACAAATTCTTCAAAAATCCGCCTTTGGTCGCCTGGAGGAATGCCGATGCCCGTATCTGCTACTGAAAAAGTAACTGTTCCCTCATCTCCGATTTCCGCAGCAACTCGAACTTCACCTGCTTCGGTAAATTTGAGGGCATTAGAAATCAGATTTCGCAAAATCTGAGAAACTTTTCCCTCGTCAGTTGTGAGGATTGGAAGTTCGAGAGGATTTTCAAAAATTAGAGAAACGGCAGAGTTTGGGGGAAGCAGGGGGCGCATCATTCCTCGCAGGGCGCTGAACAAATCTTCGACTTCAAAATCAGCCACGCGAACAGTTAGTTTTCCGGCTTCCACTTTGGCTAAATCTAACGAGTCGTTGACAAGTTCTGCGAGAGATTCTGCGGATTGGTAAATGTAATTTACTTGCTTGTCCTGTTCGGCTGAAAGTTCTCCGTCGAGGCGATTTAACAATATTTCGGAAAGGCTCATAATTGCTGTTAGCGGAGTGCGAAACTCGTGGCTCATATTGGAGAGAAAGCTGGTTTTGAGTTCGCTGGCGCGCTGGAGAGATTCGGCTTTATCGTTAAGTTCAGCGTAAAGTGCCAGGACTCCGCGATTGGTATCTTCTAGTTGTTGATTTAATTGTACGAGTTCTTCTTGACGCTGGCGGAGTTCGTCTAAAGTGCGTAGTAATTCTTGATTTTGCTGCTGAATTTCAGCATAGGGATCTTCGGGAATTTGGCGCGCTAGTTTGTCAACTAATTGATTTAGTTCGATCGCACTCAGCGCCGGCATATTTTTGGAAAACTGTTTAATTAATTGTACAGCCGTTCCGCGATCGGGCCGAGAGTCGATTTGCACTTCGTCCATCAACCGTTTAGCTGCTGCTAAACCGAGTCCCGCGCCGGTTTGCGATCGAAAATTGGGGCTTAACACAGCCGGTAAATCAGCAATTCCCGGCCCCGTGTCGGAAATCCGAGTCCGAAAAATTTGGGGCGATTCCCCTTCCACAATGAATTCTACTTTGCCGCCGCCTGCATATTTGAAAGCATTGCGGGCAATTTCGGAAACTGCTGTGGCGATGCGGGTTTGTACTTGGGAATCGAATCCCAGCCATGCGGCAATTTGGCGAGCTCTTTGGCGTACTTGTACGATGTCTTGTTCAAAGCGGACTTCCGTCGTCAGGATTGGGTAACTGCTGCTTTTCACCAAAACCTCCGAGAAACCTCTGGCTTCAGACATGGGGAGGGATAAGAGTGGTTGTTGAGGGGGTTCGATGCCCCCTCAACAGCCAAATCAATAGCTATAGTTGTAACCATCTTTTTTATGGATTGGTGTGCAGTATTTGTGACTAATGCCCGTAACTCTTCCCGTGAGCGTAGCGATATCGAAACTACCAGTTGCCCGACAAAGAACCCGCCCAACGTAAAAGCCGATTTTCTTTCCAGAGGTAACGGTTGCTTTAACGATATCGCCTGTTTGGAAACCTTTGTGAATCTGGACTCTTGTACGGTGACGAATTGGAAAACCACATTTATTAGTACCGCACATTTGGCGAGTCCCATGCCCTGCTGATTTAATCAACAACGGCTGCAATGTCAAAATTTCTAATCTCGGAGTGTCACCAACACAGGCGGCATCAAGCCAATGAGTTTTGGGAAGACCTAATCGACTCCGATTGAACTTTGTTTTGCCTCCAGATCCAGTGCTGACAGGTAAACCCGTTGTTTTCAAAGCATTGAATAAAGCCCATCGGGTAGCGTTAATTGCTGTTGCATCTTTTAAAGGTGATTTGCTCTGTGCCAATACCCTCTTTAAAATTTCAGGTTTGCCTGAGAGGAAATCTTTGATATCTTGATTACCTTTCCGCTGGTTGCAGGGATGGCAAGCCAGAGCCAGGTTAGAAACCCTATTAGAGCCACCTTTAGAGCGTGGGTGGATATGCTCGACCTCTAGCTTTGTATCTTTTGCACCGCAGTAAACGCACTGACGATTGAACTTATTGAGCAAATACTCTTTGACCTCGTAACCCTGTAGTTCTCCCTGCTGATATTCGACACCACTAATTTCAGGATTCTGCATAAATTGCAAGTCAAATCTGACCAATTCCTGAACCAGTGAACCTACGGGAGCATAGCGAGAAATACGGTTAACCCAGGTCAATATCGTATCTACTCGATGTTGCCAGCTGGGCGCTAACCAACCTTCATGACGAGTGCGATTTAGAAATCGGGCTTTACGATACCGGGTTTTACGGTTACGTCGTCCTCTCCGTAATTGACGGCGTGACAATAAAGCATCTTTGATGGCCGATCCTCTATGAGTCAACTCTGCTGCCCACATCAGCTTGTCATTTTTAAGTAAAGCAATGCCCGTTACTTTGCTGCCAGGATCTAATTTTAAAGTTAGAGATTCTGGAGTATCTTGAACTTCCTTTGTGATAATGATGGTGAACGGGTATCGGCGAAAGACAGTAGCCTTTCTTGCTTTAAGTAATGACCGTGCCATCCCTGGCGTACAGGGTATTAAAGGTTTTCGATTCGTATCTAGAACTAAGATTTGGTTAGACATTTTTGCGTCTCTTCTGATTTCTCGTAACGTTAGCTTCGCCAAAGTTTTCAAGATTTGTTAGGTCGATTGCACTTCCTTAACCCCGTTAAGAATGTTTAACCATCGACGATAGAGCAACAAACTAGCTACGCATTTGTCGGTATCGTGACCTTGAAAACGTAGACTTGTGGTTAAGTCTTAGGCTGGTCAGGTTCGGGATTGCTTGCTTGGATTCGTTAGAACCCAACAGTTTGCAAGCCCCTAGCTTTAGCTATGGGGTTCCTGACCTTGGCTACTATAACTGTCATGTCATCGCGAGTGCGTTTGAAGTCCCGGTAGAGCACGGCTGCGATTAAAGCAGGATGTCTGGAGGCTAAGCCCGGGTAGCGGTTTAAATTCCACTGCGCCGCCAAACCGTCGGAGTGCATGATGAGTAGGGACTGCTGCGACCAAGGATAGACAAATTCTGCTACTTTTCGCATCATATGTCCAACTGTGCCGTTGTAGGAAACCATGCTGCGGCTTTGGTTATCTGTGACAACTACACCGCTGATGTTGCCAATTCCGGCAAAACAAACTGTTTGTTGGGTACGATCGATTTGGGCGATCGCCGCAGCCGCTCCTCTGGTATTTTTTAAAGCAGCGTGCGCCTTCTCTAAAATTGCCTTCGGCCCGAGTTTAGCGTTTTCCTCAAATACACGCACTGCTTCGCGAGACGCTTCCTCCGCCAAATCCCCGTAGCCGAGCCCGTCTGCAACTAAGATCAGGTTTTTGTCCAGGTGATTTTCTGCCGCCCACGAATCGCCGCAAATTTTCTCTCCAGCTTTTGGCAAGTGAATAACCCCTAATTCTAAGTAATTGCTGTTTTGGGATGCTTCCCGGCTATTTTGGGTCGTTTCCAGCCGCGCTAATAAGGCTGTCCCCAGTTTTGGTACAGAATGAATATCAAAAAAAGTAGAGAGGCGTTTAATTGCCCCCAGTCCAGTTCCAGGGCTTCCCGCTGTAGAAAAACCGTCCCGCAGACACAGCGCGACATTTGCCATTCCCTGCCCCCTATCGAGCGCTACTATTTCAATGCTATATCCTGCCGTTGTTTTTAATGTTCGCAGCAAAAGTTCTCCTTCGCGGGCGTGCTTGACCAGGTTTTTTGCTGCTTCGGTGGTAACTATTGCCACTTTACCGCGATCGGTCTCGTTAAATCCAACTTCGGTCGCGAGGGCGACTGCGATTCGGCGCGCTTCTCCCACTTGACTTTCTTCTGTGACGGGCAGGGCTACGGCATCTATCATTATTTTGTAGTTCTCATATTAAGCTGGCGCGCATTTAAACAGTCATTAGTCCTTAGTCATCAGTCATTAGCGGTTTCTCGCCCCTCATCAGTCATTGGCGGTTTCTCGCCCAATCTCCCTCAATCTCCCCGAATCCCCCTCCTCCACTCTCCCACTCTTCCCCAATCACCGCCAGCGGACGATCGCAATTTTAGTTCCCTTACCCACTTTGGAAACAATCTCAAATTCGTGCATCAACCGCTTGGAACCACTGAGCCCCAAACCCAAACCGTGATTAGAAGTATAACCGTCAGTCATTGCCAATTCGATGTCGGGAATTCCCGGGCCCTTGTCTTCAAATATCAGCCGTAGCCCTTTGCGAGTGCCTAATTGGAGCGTTTCGAGAGTTACAGTTCCCCCTTTGCCGTACTCTACAGTATTGCGGGCGAGTTCGCTGGCTGCGGTAACGATTTTCGTTTGGTCTACTAAACCGAATCCCATTGCTACAGCCCAAGTTCGGACTTGCTGTCGGACGTGGACTATATCGGATGACGATCGGATTTCTAGTGTCTCACGTTTTGACATGGCGGCTATTGTACCAAAATAGAACTTCTCCCCAAAATATAGGACTTACACTCATCAACTTAGTTTCTCCTAATAGTCCTGGACGCACTTACTACGATTTTCTCTCAAAATAAAAGATAGTGCAGGAATCTCAAACCCTTGATTTAATATCGTTTCCGGTTGCATCGGAATGATCGAGTCAAGGTCGCGCAATTCCACATTCCCCGACTCCCGACTCCCGACTCCTCACTCCCAATCATAAGGAGTGTTACCGGAATTGATATAACCCCCTTGAGTGCGTCAGCCCTCTCCTAAGAAATCTTCAGTTGGTCAACAAGGTATCTACAAACAAACTAGGTTTCTTGACTGCCTGTGCCTCAGCCAGGGGACAATTAATCAACTGCTTACGCTTGCTCGTCAAGAGACAAACCCAAGGATTTTCTTAACAAAATCATGCCCTTTTCAACGCTTAAAGCTGTGCGAACTCCTGTCAGGGAAAGCCCCAACTCAACGAGGGTAATAGCAACCGCTGGCTGCATCCCGACCACAACTGTCTCCGCATCTAAAATTCGCGACATACTAGCGATATTGTTGATAATGCGACCGATAAAAGAATCCACAATTTCGAGGGAAGAAATTTCTATCAAAACACCTTTGACGCCTGTTTTGACTATGCGGTTCGTTAGGTCATCTTGCAGCGTCATTGCTAAGCGATCGTGCATATCTACCTGAATTGTTACTAGCAAAAATTCTCCCATTTGAAGAATCGGTATTCGTTCCACAAATTCACCTATTTGTTAAGTTTTACTTGAGTTTTTCGGTCTGAATGCAATATGTTTATCTTTCCTCTTTAAAATTTTTTATAGTTAAACCTTGGCGCTGCAACGCGACTTTAAAAGCATCTGCTAAAGTAGCTTTTGTGAGAATATCCTGCAAGTCAACTCCCAAGTGAACTATGGTTTGAGCTATTTGCGGGCGAATGCCGCTGATGATGCACTCAGTACCCATTAAACGGGCGGCTGCTACAGTTTTTAATAAATGTTGAGCAACTAAAGTGTCAACAGTCGGCACGCCTGTAATGTCTAAAATCGCAAATTCTGAGCCGGTTTCCATGATTTCCTGCAACAGAGTTTCCATGACTATTTGAGTGCGGGCACTGTCGAGAGTCCCGATCATGGGTAAAGCGAGAATGCCTTGCCAAAGTTTGACTACGGGTGTTGACAATTCGAGCATTTCTTGCTGTTGGCGTTCGATGACTTCTTCGCGAGCTTTGAGAAAAATTTCTGTCACCCACAGGCCAAGCTGATCTAATAAACTGGTGGAAAGCCAAAGTTGTTCGACAAGTGCGTCGCGGTTTTCTGTAAGTTCATGACAAAGCCGATCGAACAATGGCTTTTTGAAGCATAAAATGAAACTCGCTATCTCTGAGGGAGTAAAGCCTCTCTGAACGCGCGATCGCGAAACTTCTGCTAGCAACACCCGCATATTTTCCCATTCGGGTGTCTGGATGTCGCTAAAGTTACCGTACCCCACTGCAATGTGGAGCAATTGCAGGAACTCTTGACACTCGGAGCGCAATTCTTTGGCTCTCATCAAGTCGTCCCGCCGCAGCCCGGTATTTTGCAGTTCTTTGAGCCAGTCTGCTAGTAACTCTGCTTTGTGTCTTTGTATAATTTCCGCGATCGTGTTATTGCTTGTGAGTTCCATTAAAATTATCTCCTGCTTAGCAATTGGGATGAAGTTGTACGAGCAATCGCACTTGAGTTTTTTTTGATGGGGCAACTTCTGAGTTTAGCTCACTATTTGCTGTTTGCGATCGAGGGTTAAGTACCGAATTGTAAAATGCGTTTGACGATCGCACTGGTAGAACTCGGAACTTCTATTTCGATCAAGGAAATCTTGCCACCTCCGGCGATAACGGCCGGTGCTTCCGGCAGAGTTTCGACTTGATAGTCGCCTCCTTTAACGTATATATCAGGCTTCAGGATATTTATCAGTTTAGTTGCTGTAATCTCGGAAAAAATTACTACGGCGTCTACTGGTTTGAGGGCTGCTAACACTTCGGCTCGCTGATTTTCCGGTACGATCGGGCGGGGTGGCAATCCCGGCTGCTGCGGTTTGATAGCTTGCACACTGGCGTCGCTATTCAAGCCCACCACGAGCGATCGCCCCAAATTTTTTGCCGCCTGCAAATAGCGGACGTGACCGCAGTGCAGGATATCGAAGCACCCGTTAGTAAACACGATCGGACGCCACTTGTCCGGATCGGATGCGATCGATCTTTCCAGTTCTCTCAACCTGTAAACATCAGAAATCATTGCAGTCATTACTACCCAATTTGAACAGCGCTCAAAATTATCCTACCAAAAAATGTGATTTTTTGCACTTTTGCTATTAAATAATCAATCAGTCAATCGGCAACCAATTAATATTATTTAATGAAAATTAATCGATAATTTGTAACTTTTAAGCAAGACTGGCTCAGTAAAAATTACCGACGGTGAAGCCGATCGGCAAAACATAATTCTCAGTAACAAACAGCTAATCGTCTATTTGTGACTGCCGTATGCTGCTGTTGGTAATTGGATGTTAAAAAGGTTGGTAAACAATTATTTATTCCCGCCCTCTCTTATATCAATTACTATAAGACAAGGGATTTAGTTCCACCGCCTCGGACAGGCGATCGGGTAGTGAGAGCCCTAGGGGGTGAAACCCAACGAAACGCGCTCCTCCTGTGTCTATTATTTCTGACACCGCCGCGCGAGCGAAAGCTAGTTAAAAGCACGAACCCAAGCGTGCATAGCTCATTTTTACGCTGGATTCGTCAGACTATAGAAGAAGTCAGCAGTTGCTTGCACCAGTTTCTGGGCGCTATCTTGACCAAGCTTTACAGCCGCCACCCCAGAAGCGCACAGCCTCCTGTGTCCAACTCTATATAGCTGTGCAGAAATTCGACCTTTTGGGTCGCAACCGCAGCCTGTGAAAACCCACAGGAAAGTCGAGTTCGGTACCCGAAGCAGCTATTTTGGTGGAAAATAGCTTAGCTCGTTCAACAAAATCCACTCAACTACCCCCTTGAATCTCACGGTGTAGAATTATCTAACACGAATTATGAAAGCAAGTAATAGCCGTCAATTTTCTTCAGTAGCTGCTCGAACTCTCAAAGTAGTCGGGATTATCTTGATTCTCTCTGCTTTGCTTGACTGCATTGTTCTGTCGCTGCCGGGAGAAACTTCAGACCTTCTCAATCGAGGCTGGCAGTTGACTGCTGCAACTCAGATAGTTGACAAGGGCATTATTCCTTTGATCGGTATCGCCCTCCTGATGACTGGCTTTTGGGTGGACAGCAGCAGTGGAGTCTCTATTGAGCGACGCAAGGTTTGGCTGGACTTGCGCTTCTGGGCGCTGTTGATTTCCAGCTTGTTAGGTCTAGTTTACCTATCTCTGGTTCCCGTTCACCTCAACAATACTCGTTTGGAACTCAAGGATGCTCTGGCTCAAGTCGATCGAGAAGCGGGACAAGCGGAAGGTCAACTTGAGGCACAACTTAAAAGCCCTCAATTTAAAGCTCAGGTAGAACAGCTCAAAAGCCAGCGTCGCACCCAGATAGGGGCGCTGCTGGAAGACAACGGGAAGCTGCAACAAGCACTCAAGAGTCCAGAGGTTCCCAAGGAATTGAAAGCTGTGCTTCAGGAGTCGAAAAATGACCCGAAAGCCCTCGACAAATTCCTGGAACAGCAAGCTCAAGCACTTCCCACTCAAGCTCGCAACGAGATTCGCACCCGCAAGCAACAAAAAGAGAAAGAGTTAAGAACTCGATCGAGAAATTCGAGTTTGCAGACGGGAATCACCAGTTTGCTGCTAGCGATCGGCTACATTACTGTTGGTTGGACGGGATTGAGAAGTATGGGAATTCTGCGGTTCGGCCGCCGCAAAAATTGACCGGCGCTGGCAGGGATCGCGCTGGTCGAGACATCCCTGAAAAATAGTTTGTTTACCCAATAGTTTGCCCTTACTGAAAGCTGGGAATGTTCTCAATTTATATTCTGACTTACAACGAAGAGATTGATATCGCCGCTTGCATTGAATCGGCACTGCTTTGTGACGATATCATTGTAGTTGATTCTTTCAGCACCGATCGCACCCTTGAGATTGTTCAGAACTATGCCGTGCAAACAGTGCAGCACCGCTTTGAAACTCACGGACGCCAGCGGACTTGGATGCTCCAAGAAGTCCCGTGCAAGTACGAATGGGTTTACATCCTCGAAGCTGACGAGCGGATGACGCCTGCACTGTTTGCTGAATGCTTAAAGGCGATCGAAAGTCAAGAATATATCGGCTATTACGTAGCTGAAAAAGTAATATTTATGGAGCGCTGGATTCGCCGCAGCACTCAATATCCCCGCTATCAAATGCGTCTCTTTCGCAAAGACCGAGTGTGGTTTACTGACTACGGTCACACTGAACGGGAAGTCTGCAACGGGCCTACTCACTTTTTGAAGGAAACTTACCCTCACTATACTTGCAGCAAAGGTCTTTCGCGCTGGATTGAAAAGCACAACCGCTACTCGACTGACGAGGCGGCTGAAACTCTCCGTCAATTAGAAGCGGGTCAAGTAAATTGGTGGGATTTATTGTTTGGCGCGTCGGAGGTGGAAAGGCGCCGCGCTTTGAAAGATTTTTCTTTGCGCTTGCCTTTGCGGCCTGTGGTGCGCTTTTTCTATATGTATATTTTACTCGGCGGATTTCTTGACGGTCAAGCGGGATTGGCTTGGTGCACGCTGCAAGCTTTTTATGAATATCTAATTTTGCTGAAAGTTTGGGAAATGAAGCATCTACCACTGCCAACTTTAGAGGCAGTGGCAGAACAATCTATTTCGGAAGTAGTAACAGTTGAGCCGTCAAAAGTTTCTTATAATCTTGGGGCTTCCGATACTCGAAATTAAAAATTGATAATTAAAAGTTGGGTATTAAAAATTGGCATTGGTAATTAATACCACTTAAAAAAGAACACGAGCTACGCACTTCACTGGATGACAACCCCGTCAGAACATACATATAATCAAGAACCTATCCCTGATACACATCTGAAAAAATGGTAGTTTATTGCACCTAATTATTATTAATTCGGCTTGGCACAATTGGAGGATGATTCTTGTGGGGAGTAGGGGTTAGGCGTCCCGCCTGCTTTGAAAATACACGCCTTTGGGAGCACGATCGCACCTACAAAAAAAATCAAAATCATCCCGCTATTATGCAACGATCCGCCATCAGTAGGTCTTTTGACGGGTTTGTCACCCAGTCCAGATATTCACCACCACAACAAAACAAAAAAAACCCGATTTCTTAGAGAAACCGGGTTTCTGAATACCCTCAAATTTTTAGGTTTAATAAAGTTTTGATTCTTCTTAAGCTGTCGCGCATTTAAATTGTAGATTCAGGGCGGGCGGGACACCCCACAAGACGGGGAATTGTTTTTTAACAGACAATTTAAATGTAGAACAGCTTAACTCAAAAGTCTCACGACTCACAACTTAAAACTCTTGAGATTTTGCTGTTGTTTTTGCCCGATCGAGCTTTAAAATCAACACCCCCAAAGGTGGCAAACACAAGTCGATCGAATAAGCACTGTTGTGGAACCACCACTCATCAGTCCACTTGCCCCCCAAATTCCCCATATTGCTACCGCCGTATTCCCGCGCGTCGCTGTTAAACAACTCCGTATAGAAACCGGGTTCCGGCACTCCTACGCGATAGTGAGAGTGCGGCTGGGGCGTAAAATTGCACACCGTCACCACAAACTCGTCGCCATCTTTCTCTCGGCGCACAAAGGCCACGACGCTGTGCCGATTGTCGCTGCAATCAATCCACTCAAACCCATCCTCAGCAAAATCTTGACTGTAAAGTGCCGTTTCGCTGCGGTACAGATTGTTCAAATCCTTAAAAAACAGCTTCAACTTTTGATGCGGCTCGAATTGCAGCAAACGCCACTCCAAATCCCCCCAAACGTTCCACTCTTGCCACTGGCCGAACTCCATCCCCATAAAGATCGTTTTCTTTCCGGGATGAGCAAACATAAAAGTAAACAAACACCGCACGTTTGCAAACTTTTGCCATTCGTCCCCTGGCATTTTCCCGATGATGTGGGCTTTGCCGTGGACTACCTCATCGTGGGACAAAGCCAGCATGAAATTCTCGCTGTGGTTGTACCACATACTGAAAGTTACGTTGTTCTGGTGGAACTGGCGGAACCACGGGTCCATGTGGTAATAGTCGAGCATATCGTGCATCCAACCCATGTTCCACTTCAGGTTGAAGCCCAAACCCCCTACATAGGTCGGCCAAGATACCATCGGCCAAGAGGTAGATTCTTCGGCGATCGACAGCGCACCTGGGAAATAGCTAAAAATGACGTGATTCGCCTGACGCAGAAAATCAGCAGCCTCGATATTTTCCCGACCCCCGTACTGGTTGGTCAGCCATTCTCCGGGTTCGCGACAGTAATCCAAATAAAGCATCGAGGCTACGGCATCTACGCGAATCCCGTCGATGTGGTACTTGTCAAACCAGAACAGAGCGTTTGATACTAGGAAATTCCGCACTTCGTTGCGGCCGTAGTTAAATACTAGGGTTCCCCACTCTTTGTGTTCGCCCTTGCGGGAGTCGGCATGTTCGTACAAGTGAGTTCCATCAAAGAAAGCCAAGCCGTGGCCGTCTTTGGGGAAATGTCCCGGTACCCAGTCCACCAGTACGCCAATGCCGTTGGCGTGGCACTGGTCAACAAAATACATGAAATCTTCCGGTTTGCCGTAGCGGGAAGTTGGGGCGAAATAGCCAGTTACTTGATAGCCCCAAGAACCGTCGAAAGGATGTTCGGCGATCGGCAGCATTTCGATGTGAGTGAATCCCAAATCTTTGACGTAGGGTATCAGCCGATCGGCTAATTCCCGGTAAGTCAGAAAGCGCGCCCCGGGATTGAGTTCCGAAACCTGCACGGGGGGTTCTATTTCCCCATTTGGTAGCACGGCGGGTTCGTCAGTAGCGGCGTGCAGCCAAGAACCGATGTGGCATTCGTAAACCGAAATCGGCTGCGTCAGTGGGTCCGTGTGCCGCCGCTTATCGATCCAAGCGCTGTCGTGCCAAGTGTAGGTGTCTAAGTCGGTGACAATTGATGCTGTTTTCGGCCGCACTTCTTGCTGGAAACCGTAAGGATCGGACTTTTCGTAGGGATGTCCGTCTTGGTTTTTCACTTCGTATTTGTAGGAAGTTCCCACGGATAGTCCCGGAATAAATAATTCCCAGATGCCGTTTTGCGATTTCCGCATTTGATGTTTGCGGCCGTCCCAATAGTTGAAATCTCCTAAAACAGAGACATTTCTGGCATTCGGTGCCCAAACGGCAAAATATACTCCTGTGATGCCGCCTACCTCGGTGAGGTGTGCCCCGAGTTTTTCATAAATGCGGTGGTGATTGCCTTCTGAGAATAGGTGCTGGTCGAATTCTGTGAGTTTGGGCGATCGAAAGGCGTAGGGATCGTAGATGAAGCGCTCGTGTTCCCCTTCTTTGACCCGCAATTGATAGTTTGCTAGTTCTGGGGTGTCGATCGTACATTCAAAAAAGTGAGGGTGATGCTCTGATTTCATCGCGTATTCGACCCTGGCTTCCGGCAAAACTACTGATACCGCATCCGCATTCGGCAGATAAGCTCGGACGGCCCAGACTTTTTTGCCATTTTCTTCGATCGCGTGAGGGCCTAGCACTTCAAATGGATCGTGGTGCTGATTCCAAACAATTCGGTCAATCTGTTCAAAGGGGACGGTCGCGGGCATAAAACTACTTACCTCAATCTTTTAACTAAATGGCTTTCAAAACCTAGAGCGGCGCTGCACTTTACATTTCGATACATTTTTGATCGCTGATCCTACCACTGATTAGCACGATCTTGCCTGCTACAGATCCAGCGCGCGCCCTTGTGCACACAGCAGGCTGTTGCCTTGCCGGCCGCCGAGCTGGGGTTTTACTGCTAACATCTAAGTATAGAAATATTAAAACAAATTGAAAAATTTATATTTTTTCTCAAATATCCTTGACTTATTATTTAATATGTGATACTTGAAGTTTTCAAACTATTGTCGATTGGCCGCTGCCGGAGGGTCAACCCTGTAAGTGTTGGTGAGCAGTTAATAGTTTACCTGGAATGTTCAGGCAGGGAGGATCGCCCGATCGGTAGACTTTCACATCCCGGAGGCTGGGTTTGCCCACAAAGCTAGTGAATTTGGGCAATACTCTCAAACAGCTAAGCATACTTAACTCGGTATTGAGGAATCAAAGCTAAAGGACTCAGCATGGTGACAGCAGCAAGCAATATCTGCCATGCTTAAGGCATCGCCTACTCAACTAGCACCATCCTACCAGCCACGATGCAATAGGTTTAAAGCAGCACTCAGGCGCAACTGAAGCGAGTTTTGCCGAGGCAGGCTTAATACCGAACTGACCAGGCGCCAATTGAATCACTAAAGTGGCTCAACACAGACGGGTCGATTTACTTGCCCGCACCGGCGCGAAACTCCTAATCAACAAATCGAGTAGCAATGCCACTCCTTTCATCGAGCCAGTCTTCGAGCATCCAAGCCTCAGCTTGCTTTTCTCTTGTCTGTGGGAACAGCGGCGGGGAAGGCAAGCGAGACTCGATAGAGTGCAAAATTTGCGTCGAGTCTGCGATCGCCTCCGGTTGAGATTGAGTTGAGGCAGCAGCACTGGCCATTTCCTCAAACATCCTGTCACAGGGTTGAGTTTCAAAACGTGCAGGCCGGGAGTCAAATTTTCTACTTGAAAGGGAATGCTCTGGTAACGCAGCGAATCATCGGACTTTGCTGCTGTAAGGGGACGTACTGAACTTTAGTAGTAAAAGCATCAGACAATCACTAACACCCAACTTGAGACCTAGACCGATGAGATGAAAAAATGGGAGGAGCGAACCATTTTTCACCCCGAGGCTAGGCTCGTTGGGCACATACTCCGGGATAGCCCTAGTTAGGGCTTTTTAGGAGATGGAGCAGTAGTTCCACCAGCCGGAGACTTTTCAGCCCCTGGAGTAGCCTTTGGAGTTTCCTTAGTTGCTGGTGGAGCAGAAACAGGAGGAGTAGTAGTAGTGCCGCCCGGAGTCGGGCTAGCGCCACCGCCGCCGCCACCCTCACCTCCGCAGGCGCCGAGGGCTGCTGCCAAGCCCACTACCAAAGTCAAACGAATTAATCCCTTGTTCATAAAAACTCCTTAACATTGAAAACCCATCGCAAGGAAGGGAATAGTTTACTTGAGAAACAATGCTGGCACGAATAGCTCAACGATTCGCTCGTTGATTACAATACTGCATTTATCAATAAATTTCACATAGATTATCGCTAACCAGCAAAGATTTCTTTTTTTTGGCAAATCCTGAAGTCAAAGAGACCAGTGGTAGGATGGGTTGGTTGGCTTGTGAGGTATCCTTGGTAAGGATAACCGATCGAACGCAGATGACCACCACTGGCGATCGGGGAGACAAAAAACTCTTAACCTCAATCAAGCTGAAGCTACCCCACTTTTTTACGTATTGGTGAACTCTATGACCGCTGCTATCAGATCCCCGGATTCTCCCCGCTCCCGATCGACCCGCAAGCCCGCTGCTGGCGCAGCCAAAAGCAAAGTGACTTCTATTGCGCGAGCTAGGCGGGCGAAGACAGGGCCGGTATTGCCCAACTACTCGCCAGCCGACGAACAGGCGATTGCTCGATCGTCCGCATCGGTGATCAAAGTCCTGCCCGATCGCCAGCAGCAGCCAGTGTGGTTGCGATCGCTCCTGCAGGCACAGCGCGCCTCCTCAGTGGTAGCAGTTATGCTTTTGAGCGGTGCTCTGAGTCTCTACGGCTTGACAGTTTACGGCGAGCAGCGCTGGAGTCAGGAGTATCAAAAACTGGAAACTCTGCGCCTCCGGGAACAGCAATTGAGCGCTTCTAGCGAAGTCTTGAAACACCAACTTGCTAAAGAAGCCCAAAATCCCGAAACCGGTTTGGCTCCGCAGAATCCTGGGGACACGATTTTCTTGCAGCCGGCCCCTGAAACCCGATCGCCCGTTGCGGCACCAAATTCTGAGCCCGCTCTCCAGCATCGCGCCGGTGTGGAAACACCGCTGGGCTATTAAACCTGTGTCAAAGCGTAGAGCGCCCGAAGACCTGAGTGTCCGAGGGCCTGAAAATTCGAGGCTCTAATTTCCTGTTGGACTTTTTTGCAAGTCGCCATCGATTTTCTGCTTCTAACCGGAAGTTACAGATTAACAATAATTAAGGTTACTTCAAAAAACAGAATGCAACTGTAGGTCTGATCCAAACCCTGATAGGGACTGCTCATTCCCCAGTCGTAAATTTTATTGTTAAAAATATAAATTATAAATTATAAATTCTAAAACGCTCTAACTTGCTATTGAATTTTTAATGCCATGAGCTACGACCCCCGTTTTGACCGCTACAGATCGCCGAATTTCAAACGCCCAAAACAGGCGGGGGATTCCCTGCGGGATAGCTTCGCCGCGCGTACAGGGTGGGAAAAACCAGCAAAACCTAGATCTTCGGGCAGTTTCGGGCGATCGCCACAACAGACGGCTGCATCTTGGGGGCGACCGGGGGAGCGTTTAAAGCGCAGCAAGTTCCGTTTGTGGGCAGTGTGGGCGGTGTTGATGCTGGGGGGGCTGGGGCTGGCTGTGAATTTGTTTTATTTGCAGGTGACACGAGCTCCGGCGCTACGTAAACAGGCCGAACAGCAGCAAACTCTCAAAACAAAGCCGTTTGTACCGAGACGCCCGATAACTGACCGCGCAGGGAATGTTTTGGCGATCGACAGACAGGTGTACACGCTCTACGCTCACCCGAAGTTGTTTAACCACTCGAAGGCCGAAATTGCTGCTAAATTGGCTCCGATGCTGGCGATCGAACGGAGTCCGGGCACTACGTCGGAAGCTGAACTGATACGCAGGTTTAATCTTGCTGAAAGCGGTATTACAATTGCAGAGTCTCTGCCTCAAGAGGTTGCCGATCGCGTCGCTCAGATGCAAATTAAAGAGAGTCTGGTCGATGGCTTGGAGTTGCTGCGGCAGCAGCAGCGTTTTTACCCGCAGCAGGAGTTGGCGGCGGATATCCTCGGTTATGTGGACGGGGAACGGAAGGGACAAGCCGGGGTGGAATACAGCCAGCAGAATTTGTTGGAACGATCGATGCCGTCGATTCAGTTTAGCAGGTCGAGCAATGGGAATTGGGTTCCCGATCGGCTGACGGCGGGATTTGTGCAGCTTGATGACTTGAAATTGCAATTGACGATCGACAGTCGCTTGCAGCGGGCTGCCCGAATTGCCCTCAAGGAAAAAATGAAGCAACACGATGCGAAGCGGGGCACAGTGATTGTGATGGATGCCCGTAACGGGGAATTGCTGTCAGTTGTAGCGGAACCTTCTTATGACCCGAATCAATATTTTAATTTCGATTTGTCGCGCTATAAAAATTGGGCTGTAACTGATGTTTATGAGCCTGGTTCGACTTTTAAAGCGATTAATGTGGCGATCGCTCTGGAAGCGGGTGCGGTGAAACCTAATACTGTGTTTAATGACGAAGGTCGGATTTACATGGATGGCTGGACTATCCAAAATTCCGATTACAAATTCGTAGGCGCGCGCGGCCCTTCGACTGTTACTGAGATTGTGAAACATTCTAGCAATGTGGGAATGGTGCACGTAATGAGAAGTATGAAACCTTCTCTTTACTATCAAGCTTTAGAAAAACTTGGACTCGGACAAACTGCGGGAACAGATTTGCCTTTTGAAGTAACCAGTCAGCTTAAAAATCGAGAGCAATTTATTAACTCTCCGGTGGAAGTTGCTACTACGGCTTTTGGGCAAGGTTTTTCGATTACTCCGATACAGTTGGTGCAGCTTAACGGCGCTTTGGCTAACGGTGGCAAGTTGGTAACTCCTCACGTTGTGCGGGGACTTTTTGATAGGAACGGTGAAGCTTATTGGAAGCTTCCGAGGCCGGTTCCAAAGCAGGTTTTTTCGCCGGAAACTACTAAGCAGGTGTTAGAAATGATGGAAACTGTGGTTGATGGTGGTACGGGGAAAGCTGCACAAATTCCTGGGTATCGGATTGCAGGAAAAACGGGCACGGCTCAAAAAGCTAATGCTGGTGGGGGTTATTCTGACAAGGCGATTATTACTAGCTTTGTGGGGATCATGCCTGTGGAGGCTCCTCGGTATGTGGTTTTGGCGGTGATTGATGAGCCCAAGGACGGTTCGGGGGGTACGGTGGCGGCGCCGATTGTGGAGTCGGTGATGGAGGCGTTGATTTCTATTGAGAAGATTGCGCCGAGTAAGAAGTAGTTGATTATATCTGAGATGTGGCACTATTCTCAATAAGCTTTTTATGAACAGGATTTCCGGCCTGTGAAGCGAGAAAATTCACTCTTTGTGCATTGGTGAGAAGTTAAGACTTAATTGCATTTGTCAATCAGTAATATTAGTCAAAAAAACTGCTTTTTTAGCAGTGGAAAATTCACGATTTGAGAGGGAGTAAGTATAAATATCACCCTCGGCACGATCGCACGATCGCCCAAATCTCAGTTTTATGCCCAAAATCCGAGTAAATGTTGAGCATAATTGCTGGTTGACAAATGCTTTCTTAGCTTAACTTGTTACCAATGGCCCATAATTGACAATCTCAAAAACCCGCCCTTTTAATCGCGGTCACTCGATCGGACATGATATAACCCATCGACAACAAGGCGATGGAGGACACGGCAATGCCGTTTTCCTACCCCCAGAATTATCGATCGCGCTGTCAGTAACAATATCTTTTGTTGTCGTTGGGTTTTGATTGTCTGTTGGAGGTGCGCTTATGTCCTAGGAGAGTAGAGATGATGATGCAGCGTTGACTGTTTTTTAAATTGGGATGATATAGCGTTAGGGTTCCTTTTGCTCTGATACTCGTTAGCGTGCAGTCGTGGTCGCTTCGAGATACGGGGCAACCTCGATGGTTGAACATGACTCGCCGGATTGTGCCGTTTTCTTTTTGCTCGTTGTTTTCATTTACTTGGAGCACTGTTGTTTCATCTGTATCTATTTGAATTTGCGGTTCTAGGTTTTTCCATTGACTGGCTGGTATTTGGGCTGGGGGAATGTCGGCTGGGTGAACGGCTATTTGTACATTTTCTCCTACTTGTTTGAAGCTGGCTTGCCATGAAATTTTGGATCGTTTGGCGTTGCTGTGGGCAAGTTCCATTGCCCAATAAGCTCGATCGAGCGATACCTTTAAACGGTGGTTGTTGATAAACATTAGCCAAGAGGGGGCGACGATCGCACTAAATATTCCTATGATTAAAATAATTATCAATAGCTCAATCATTGTAAAACCTGCGGCAGGTGTAGTGGCTCTGCCTTTGAGCGTTTTATTTATTGGCACGTAGATGCACTCCCTGATATTTAGCTGGCCCAAAAAACAGCTAGGAGGAGCTATTTTTTATTGAGTATATTTTAACTTTGGGTTTGGGGAGTGTGTAGATCGGTATTTACTGAAAATTTATGCGACTTTAAAAAAACTGCGCGTAAGGAAACGGCAGTCAGGAAAGGGTAGTGCGGTTTCCCTACAGCAATTTTGTCGATCGCCCGATCGCATCAGATCCCGAAGCTATCTAGGGAGAATCTCACTTTTGCAGCCAAGCTAGAAATTGGAGTTTTGAGGCAGAAGGCAGGAGGCAGAAGGAAAGGCTCTTCTGAGTTTAGGGCGTAAAATATAGCAATCAATACAATTAGAGTGATGAATTTTCATTTAGACTATCTCTTAGACTTGCTTGGAGTCAAGGTGGAAACTTGTACTCAAATTGAGGGACAAATTTACTTTCGACGCTCGTGTTTTAGCGTCAAGAATAGTTTGTCCTCACTGTGACAATTATACGGAATAACTCCATCCAAATCTTGCGGATTTATGGGCGATCGCGCGATCGGATATAACGATTGCTCGGTTAATTGTAGGGAAACGGCACTGCGGTGCCCTAATTTCGGGTAATATCAAATCTGCTAGCATCGGAATTATTCCTATCTCTCTTCTATTCATCTGCGTGAATCAGCGTCAATTCTTGTCATCTGCGGTTAATACATTCTCTTTTTTTCACCGCATATACAGGCAGACAAACACAGATTAACGCAGATGAATTAGATCGAGTCCGGTTGCACCATCCGTGATGGTTGACTGTTGACTGGATTTTACTATTCCGATGCTAAACGAGCAGGAATTACTATTAGAATATCAGATTGATACAATTCTTAGCAAAAACAGCGGCTGTGGTGCTACTTATGCTAAAATTGCTGCGGCTAGG
>Ga0164305_10000100_pt1 | contig 26523 bp, 23 predicted proteins | sample Whisoiple_237_MG_FD_110215 | JGI IMG/M metagenome (GOLD analysis project Ga0164305, IMG submission 110215) | Soil microbial communities amended with pyrogenic organic matter from upstate New York, USA - Whitman soil sample_237_MG | ecosystem: Environmental > Terrestrial > Soil > Agricultural...
AGAAGATCACCGTCGATGTGAAGGGCGAAATTCTCGAGCTGAAATCCACCATCAACACCATGGTGGACCAGCTGAACGCCTTCGCCTCGGAAGTGACGCGTGTGGCGCGCGAAGTGGGTACGGAAGGCAAGCTGGGCGGTCAGGCCAACGTGAAGGGCGTGGCCGGCACCTGGAAGGACCTGACCGACAACGTGAACTTCATGGCCGGCAACCTGACCGGTCAGGTGCGGAACATCGCCGAGGTGACGACCGCCGTGGCCAAGGGCGATCTGTCCAAGAAGATCACCGTCGACGTGAAGGGCGAAATCCTCGAGCTGAAGAACACCATCAACGTCATGGTGGACCAGCTGAACGCCTTCGCCTCGGAAGTGACCCGCGTGGCCAAGGAGGTCGGCACCGAGGGCAAGCTGGGCGGGCAGGCGCGCGTGGAAGGCGTCGGCGGCACCTGGAAGGACCTGACCGACAATGTGAACTCCATGGCCGCCAACCTGACCGGTCAGGTGCGCGGCATCGCCGACGTCGTGACCGCCGTCGCCAACGGCGACCTGAAGCGCAAGTTGACCGTGGACGCCAAGGGCGAGATCGCCTCGCTGGCCGACACCATCAACGGCATGATCGAGACGCTGGCCATCTTCGCCGACCAGGTGACCAACGTGGCCCGCGAGGTGGGCATCGAAGGCAAGCTGGGCGGACAGGCGAGGGTGCCCGGCGCCGCCGGCCTGTGGCGCGACCTGACCGACAACGTGAACCAGCTGGCCGGCAACCTGACCACACAGGTCCGCGCCATCGCCGAGGTGTCGACCGCCGTGACCAAGGGCGAGCTGACCCGCTCCATCACCGTCGAGGCCTCGGGCGAGGTCGCGGCGCTGAAGGACAACATCAACGAGATGATCCGCAATCTGAAGGATCAGACCCTCAAGAACACCGAGCAGGACTGGCTGAAGACCAACCTCGCCCGCTTCACCCGTATGCTGCAGGGCGAGCGCGATCTGGCCACCGTGTCGAACATGGTGCTGTCCGAGCTGGCGCCCCTGATCAACGCCCAGCACGCGGTCTTCTATGTCTCGGACCGCGACGCCGATGATGAGCCGATCCTGACCCTGGCCGCCGCCTATGCCTCCACGGAGCGCGAGCAGCTGTCGCCGACGTTCCGCCTCGGCCAGAGCCTGATCGGTCAGGCAGCCAAGGAGAAGGAGCGCATCCTTCTGACGAACGTGCCGCAGGACTACGTCCAGATCGGATCGGGTCTTGGAACCTCGGCGCCGCTCAACATCATCATCCTGCCGGCCCTGTTCGAGGGCGAGGTCAAGGCGGTGATCGAATTGGCGACCTTCGGCGAGTTCTCCGAGACGCACCAGTCCTTCCTCAGCCAGCTGATGGAATCGGTCGGCATCGTGCTCAGCACCATCGCCGCAAACATGCGCACCGAGGGCCTGCTGACCCAGTCGCAGCTGCTGACCGCCGAACTTCAGGCCCAGCAGGACGAGCTGAAATCCACCAACGACCGGCTGGAACAACAGGCCGCCTCGCTGCGCCAGTCCGAGGAACTGCTGCGCGCCAAACAGGAGGAGCTGCAGCAGTCCAACGCCGAGCTTGAGGACAAGGCCGTCCTTCTGTCGGCCCAGAACCAGCAGGTGGAGGCCAAGAACCGCGAGGTCGAACAGGCCCGTTTCGCGCTCGAGGAAAAGGCCGAACAGCTGGCCCTGACGTCGAAATACAAGTCGGAATTCCTGGCCAATATGAGCCACGAACTGCGCACGCCGCTGAACAGCCTGCTGATCCTGTCCAAGATGCTCAGCGAGAACACCCAAGGGAATCTGACCAGCAAGCAGGTGGAGTTCTCCAAGAACATCCACGCCGCCGGTTCGGACCTGCTGGGGCTGATCAACGACATTCTCGACCTTTCCAAGATCGAGTCCGGGACCGTCACACTCGACATCGGCGAGATGGCGCTGGAATCCCTGCGCGACCAGATGCATCGCACCTTCGCCCAGATCGCCCAGGACAAGCGTCTGGACTTCTCGATCGACATCGATCCCGACCTGCCGCCATCAATGTACACCGACGACAAGCGGCTGCTGCAGATCATCAAGAACCTGCTGTCCAACGCCTTCAAATTCACCGCCAGCGGTTCGGTCCGGCTGCGCGTCGATCGCGTCGCGGAAGGCTGGAGCCCCGGCAACGAACACCTCAACAAGGCTGGTCAGGTGCTGGCCTTCTCGGTGCAGGACAGCGGCATCGGCATTCCCGAGGACAAGCAGCGGATCATCTTCGAGGCGTTTCAGCAGGCCGACGGCACCACCAGCCGCAAATACGGCGGCACCGGTCTGGGCCTGTCGATCAGCCGGGAAATCACCCGGACGCTCGGCGGCGAGCTGAAGGTCGAAAGCGAGCCGGAGAAGGGCAGCACCTTCACCCTCTACCTGCCGCTGAACTTCACGCCGGCCACGGCCGTCGGCCCCACCGCCCGCGAGTCGTCGCGCGCCATCACCGTCCGGACCGCCTCCGAGGAGGACGAGGTCGAGACGATCGAGGTCATCGCCGACGACCGCGACACGGTCTCGCCGGGCGACCCGGTCATCCTCATCGTCGAGGACGATCCCCGCTTCGGCGCCATCCTCCTGGCTCTCGTGCGCGACAGCGGCTTCAAGGGCGTGATCACTCATGAGGGCGTCGCGGCCGCCGCGTTGGCCCGCCGCTACGGGCCGCAGGCGATCATGCTGGATGTCGGCCTGCCCGACATGGACGGCCTGGCCCTGCTGGACCTGCTGAAGCGCACGCCCGAGACCCGGCACATCCCGGTGCACGTCATCTCGGCCCACGATCAGGCGGGTCTCGGCCTGTCGATCGGCGCCTTCGGGTTCACGCCCAAGCCGATCGATCGCGAAGGCGTCGTGGCCAGCCTGGACGAGGTGAAGAAATTCGTCTCGGCCTCCAACCGCCGCCTGATCCTGGTCGGGCCCGCGGGCGAGGCCCAGACCCTGCTGAAATCCGCCTTCGGCTCTGTCGTCCGGGTCGATGGGCTCAAGGGTCTGACCAAGGCGAAGATGAAGCCCGCCGACAGTCTGATCGTCGACGTCTCGGCCGCGCCCATCCCCGAACTGGTCGACTGGCTGAAAACGGCCGACCGCCCCGCCGTGGTCTACGCCGGCGAGGGCCTGTCCTCGACGGACGAGCGGCGCCTGCGGCTCTCGGTCTTCGCCGGCCACGCACGTCTGGCCCGCACCCCGGAACAGCTGCTGGAGCAGGCCACCCTGCTGCTGCACGAACCCACGGACAAGCTGTCGGAAACGGCCCGCACCACGCTGGCGCAGACCCGCAAGGAGGACGCCATCCTGACCGGCCGGACGGCCCTGGTCATCGACGACGACATCCGCAACATCTTCTCCATGGCCAGCGCCCTGGAGGAGTTCGGGGTCGACCTGCTGTATGCGGAAAGCGGTCGCGCAGGCCTCGACCTGCTGGCCCAGCATCCCGAGACCGACCTCATCCTCGTCGACATCATGATGCCCGACATGGACGGCTACGAGACGATGCGGGAAATCCGGTCGCTGTCTCAGTTCGCGCGCATCCCGATCATCGCCGTGACCGCCAAGGCGATGAAGGGCGACCGGCAGAAATGCATACAGGCCGGGGCGTCTGACTATGTCTCCAAACCGGTGGACATCGACTATCTGATCTCGGTCATGCGGGTGTCGATCCAGCGGGCCGACGCCGGTCGGATGTCGGCGTTCGAACAGGCGGCCCTGCCCGCACCGGCGGTCGTCTGATGGCGCGACGCCCCAAGCCAGCGCCCCTCACTGCGCGCGTCCTCATCGTCGACGACGACGAGCGCAACGCTTTCGCCGCCCGCGAGGCGCTGGAGGTGCTGGGCCACGACCTCGTCATCGCCCGATCCGGCGAGGAGGCGCTGCGCCTGCTGCTGGTCCAGGAGTTCGCGGTCATTCTGCTGGACCTGCATATGCCGGGGATGGACGGCTATGAGACCGCCAAACTGATCCGCGAGCATCCGCGCACGCGGGACACGCCGATCGTCTTCGTCACCGCCGTCTTCCGCGATGAGGCCCACATCTTTCAGGCCTATACGGCCGGCGCCGTCGACGTGGTGTTCAAGCCCGTCGACCCCTTCATCCTGCGCTCCAAGGTCGCCATCCTCGTCGAGCTGCACCTGAAGACGCTGGAGGTCCGCCGTCAGGCCGAGGAACAGCACGCCCTGCTCGAGGCCAACGCCCGCATCAGCGAGGAAAAGCTGGCCGCCGAACTGGCCCTGCGCGACGCGCGGGAGCGTCAGGACACCATCCTGAAATCCCTGCCGGTGGTCTTCACCTCGCGGGCGAACGTGCATCCTTATCCGGCGCTGTTCGTGAGCGACAGCATCATGCCCTTGACCGGCTTCGCTCCCAGTCGATTTGTCGAGGAGCCCGAGATCGGCCTGGGTCGGATCCATCCCGAGGATGCCGAGAAGGTGGCCGAGTGCCTGATGCAGGCCTCTTCAACCGGCGCCTACGCTTGCGAGTACCGCTGGCAGTGCTCCGACGGCACGTACCGGATATTCCTCGACCAGGGCGTGTGGGTGCCCGACGCCAACGGCGGCGAGGGCGAGATTCTCGGCACCTTGCTGGACGTCACCGACCGCCGCCAGCTGGAAGAGCATCTGGCCCAGGCGCGCAAGATGGAGGCGGTGGGCCAGTTGACCGGCGGCGTCGCCCACGACTTCAACAATCTGCTGACGGTCGTTCTGGGCAACGCCGACATCCTGCTGCGCCGGCTCGGCGACGACGAACCGCGTATCACGCGCCAGTTGTCGGCCATCCGCTCGGCAGCCGAGCGCGGCCAGACCCTGACCCGCCAGCTGCTGGCCTTCTCGCGTCGCCAGCAGTTGAACCCGCAGGTCATCGACCTGAACGCCCTGATCCGCGGCTTCGCGCCCCTGATGCAGCAGGCCATGGGCGAGGGGGTCACCCTCGCCCTGGAACTGCACGGCGATCCCCTGCACGCCTCGATCGATCCCACGCATCTGGAGACGGCCCTGCTGAACCTCGCGGTCAACGCCCGCGACGCCATGGAGGGCGACGGCCGGCTCGTCGTGACCACATCGAGCGTCGCGGACGGCGAGGCCCGGCCGATGGCCCGCATTCAGGTCAGGGACACCGGGCCCGGCATGGCCGAGGACGTCGCGCAGCGAGTGTTCGAACCCTTCTACACCACCAAGGAAGTGGGCCGGGGCACGGGTCTGGGCCTGTCGCAGGTCTATGGCTTCGTCAGCCAGTCGGGCGGACGCATCGATGTGTCGGCTACGCCGGGCGAGGGCGCCATCTTCGAACTGATGCTGCCCCTGACCGACGAAGCGCCCGCCGCTGCGGCCGCCGAGGTCGAGGCGAATGAGGTCGAGGCCGGCTCGGAACGGGTGCTGATCGTCGAGGACGATCCTGCGGTCCTCAGCCTGTGTCTCGATATGCTGACCAGCCTCGGTTACCGCTGCGACGTCGCGTCGGACGCCGGCGGCGCCCTTCACCGACTGGACAGTGATCCGGACTACGACCTGTTGTTCTCGGACGTGATCATGCCCGGCGGAATGAATGGCATTGAGCTGGCGCAGAAGGCGCAGGAACGGCGTCCCGACCTCAAGGTGCTGCTGACGTCCGGCTATCTGGGCGAAACCGGGAACCAGATGCAGCACGACTTTCCGCTGATCGACAAACCCTACCAGTGCGCCGAACTGGCGTCCCGCCTGCGCGCGGTGCTCGGAAGCCCGGCCCTGGCCGAGGCGAAATAGGAGAGACCGGCCGGGGCGGACCCGACGACGCCTCAGCGACCGGCCGGAGCCGAGGTTTCAGCCAGGGCCATCTCGACTGCGCCGGGAGTCGGGACGAGGTCGTGCGGCCGACGACGCGGCTGGATCTGCATCACAAGCGTGCGGCCGCCGTTGACGATCCGTGTGCGCGAGCGCTGCGAAGGCCGCGTCTGATCGGCGGTCGCGATCTGCAAGGGCAGGGCGATGCGGCCTTCGTCCAGGGCGTACAGCAGCTGGTACCGGTCCGCGACCGCGGCGAGCGGAGTCAGGTCGGCCCGCTTGTTGTCCAGCACCAGGGTCCGGTTTCCGATGCGCGCCAGAAGCACCGCGTGCTGTTCGCGGTCGATCGAGTCCCACACGACGGCGATACGCAGATCGGCGGCGCCGAAGCCCAATTGGCGCAGGGCGAAATATTTGGCGGTGGCGAAGTCCTCGCAGTCGCCGCCGCGCTCCAGCATCTCCTGCGGCGTGGCCCAGTAGTCGGCCTGGGCCCAATTTTGGGTGTCGGCGACATAGGTCAGGGCGTTCACCTCGCGGTTGACCGCCTTCAGCTGTCGCACGACCGAGCGCGAACGAAGCTTGTCGAGCTTGCGGTTCCAGTCCGCCGCCCGGCAGTCCCGCGCCCGGGTCTTGGCGACCGGCTTGCACGCCGGGCTCGCGAGGGTCTCCCCGGCCGCCATGCGATCTGAACGCCGGGCAGAACGTGAACGTCTACCACGCGATCACCACCACGGACGGCAACATCGCCCTGTGCGCCGGGCACGACGTCCATATCGATGCGGCGGTCACCCTGACCCGGGGCAGTACGATCCCGGCGCAGAGCCTCGGCCTGCCCGTCGGCCTGACCCTGATCGCCGGCGCCGACGGAATGGGTCCCGGCGTCGGGGGCGGGACTATTATTTTCAGCCCGCTTGCGCCGCCGGTCACCGTCACGGTCGCGCCCGTGGCGATCTTCTACAACCCGGTTTCCTACGCCGCTCCGTCCGACTTCCGCACCCGTTTCGTCCTGACCGAGGGCGCGGCGCTGAGCCAGCGCATGCTGTTGTTCCCTGACGGCGGTCGGGCCTTCAACGGCGCGACGGCCACAACCCTGAACGGCTTCCGCACGACAGCCGTCTCAGGCGCGCCGACGGGCGTGACACTGGTGGCGGGACCGGCGGCCAGCGCGACCTTCGATTCCGCCGCGGCCGGCGCCGACGTGGGCATCACCTACAGCGGCTACACGCTCGCGGGCGCCAACGCGGACCAGTACGCCCTCGCCGGCTCTTGCTGCGTGGGTACGTTCCGGACGCGCGGCACGATCTCCCCCGCCGGCGTGACGCCGCCGGTCGTGGTTCCGCCGGTCGCGCCTCCAGTCGTCCCGCCGGTGACTCCGCCGCCCGTCACTCCGCCCGTCGTCCCGCCCGTGACGCCCCCGCCGGTCGCGCCGCCCCTGATCCCGCCATTCGTCTCGCCGCTGCCGTCAGTCCCCTATCCCGTCGTGACGCCAATGCCGGACCTGGCGCTGGACCTTGTCGATCGCGGCGTCCGGATGCCGCCGTACGAAGCGGCGCCGATCCCGGCGCCCGTGGAGGAGGTGCTTGCCCCGGCCCGGCCCGCGTGGGTCGCGCCGCCTGTGCCGGTCTATGTCCGCAAGCAGGATCGCAACTGAGCATGGCGCGCCCTGGGATGCTGTATCTGGCGGCGGCTGTTCTGATCGCCTTTCCGCATTCCAGCCTCGCCGCGGGGCGCCCCTATTCGTCTGACGAGCCCGCCGCTGTCGCCTCCTCGGCTGTGGACGAGATCAGGAGATGGATCGGAGAGACGGCCGACAACCAGGGCCTGCCATTCCTGATCGTGGACAAGGTGCATGCGCAGGTGCTGGCTTTTGACCCCGAGGGCCATATGCTCGGCGCCGCGCCGGTCCTGCTGGGGCTGGGACACGGCGACGTCTCGCCGCCGGGAGTCGGGGACCGCCCCTTGGCCGCCATCGGTCCGGAGGATCGCATCACGCCGGCCGGCCGCTTCGTGGCTTCGATGGGCGAGAACCTCGGCGGCAAGGAGATACTCTGGATCGATTATGACGCGGCGCTTTCGCTGCATCCGGTCATCACCACCCGGCCCGTCGACCGCCGGCTGCAACGACTTGCGACGGTCACGCCGCAGGACAACCGGATTTCGTATGGATGCGTGAACGTACCACGGAGTTTCTTTTACGAGGTCGTGGAGCCCGCGTTCACTGGCACTGTCGGGATTGTCTATATCCTGCCGGAGTCGCGGTCGCTCGCGGATGTGTTTTTCTCCGCTCCCGGTTGAGCCGCGCCGGGAACGCCTGCCTGGGCCGGCCAAAGCACTTAAAACCGCACCGGGGTAGCGCCGGCCTCAGGCCGCCGTCTGCTCCGCCGCCACGGCCCGGGCGCTTTCGTCGAAGATTTCGTCGATCAGATCAGCCAGCGCTTCGGCGCTCATCTCGCCGAGGAAGATGATCTCGTTTCTCAGCCGCAAGCCGATTGTGGCTCGGCGCATGATCGCCTGCATCGCTGGTCGGCCATGCCGAAGAGCGGCGCGTACCCAGCCCTCTGCGAGCGCACAGGCGAGGCGGCGATCGCCGCCGATGGAAGGCCGTTCTGTGATGGCGACGAAAGCGTCCTCGGTCAGGGTCTCGAGCAGGGCCCAGCGATTGGGTGCGTCCACCCCTCGATCGAGCGCTCGGGCCCGCATCAAAAGGCGCTGGAAGGTATTGCGAACGCCGCCATGGTGGCGATCCTCAGACAACTCGTACCGCCAGATCGTCACCGGCCGGAGCAGAGCCGTCGCGATGAATGTCCAGACGTCGTCTCGGAGGGTTTCGCCAGACTGCAAAAGGGGGTGATCCGCGAGCAGCTTCGCGCAGGCGACGTCGAACCGCGCGCGAGCCGCGATGGTGTTATCCGTCGGAAAGCCGGCCTCCCGGGCGACGCGGGTGACATCGTCACGAAAGCGCACCAGCTGCTCCGGCGGTATCGGGCTTCCCCCCACCGGGCCGAAGGTGATCGCGTCCGGCAGCACGTCGGAGGTTGGGCCGTTTCCTGGCAAGGCATGCATCTCGCGCTGTTCGGCGAGCATCTGGTCCGCGGCGGTCTCGCTCAGCCGGGGCAGCAGGATAACCGGGTCGCTCATGCGTCGAATCCTACACTGGCGATAATAGCGGCGCGGAAATCGCCAGGGCGCTGTTCGAGCGTGGAGCCGGCCTCGGGCACGGAGCTGAAGGGCCGCAGCAGCCAGTGCCGGATCTGACCGCCCAAGGTGGTCTCCTCCGCACTCTGCAGCCGGTCCGCACCATCCGGCGATCGAAGTGCGCTTTCACACATCTGGGACACGACATCTCCCATCAGCGCCTGCAGGGTCAGCGGGTCCTGCTCCTGAACGCGGTCCACGAACCGCGGCTGGTCTTCGTTGAGGTACAGCCGTACGGCGCTGTAGAAGTCCCGCTCCAGGTCCGCGGCATTCCAGCGAAGGTGCCACGGCGCATGCTGATGCGGACGACCCCGGAATAGTCCGTTGAAGCTGACGACCTCCATCGGAAAACGGGGATCATGACCTTCCAGTCGGGTTACGATCCGATCTGACCAGAGCCGAGACCCCTGCAGGGTCGGAGCCAGTCGATTGAGAGCGTCAGCGTCCGCCGCAAGCACTATCGTGGTGCGCAGGCTGAGCTGGCTCGACATCCAGCGGCTCGGCAGTTCGAACTCGACCCTGTGGTCCGCCGCATCGCGCAACAGCGGCTCGCGTACACGGTGGATGATTTCGCGAGGTAGGACGCCAGCGCCGGAGCCGGCCTCGACCACCAGGGCGAGCCTAAATCCGTCGGCGGCCAGACCCAGCTCTTCGGCGGCGGCGGCATGATCGAGCCGAACCCGGCGGCTGACTTTCAAGGCGGCTCCATAGTCCCAGTCCGGCATCGTGTCGCCCAGCGGCAACGGGCTGCCGTGGTTCAGTTCGTAGACCCATCCGTCGACGCGTGCGGCCTCGGACAGCTGAAGGAAGGGAGCGGCTGTCCGACGCTTCATGCCCGACCGCCTTCGCCAACCATCGCCTGCAGCCCGACGGCGCAGTTATCGGGGACCGTCACACGAACGGTAAAGGAGCCTTCGACCTGACCAATCCGAATGAGGCTACCCGGAGTTAGGACGTCGCCGTCTGGACCGGTCACCGAAATGATCTCAGGGCAGGGGCCCTGCTCGAGTCGCGAAAGCGGCACGTGGCCGCCATCCATCGCGACCACCGGTTCCAGGAGGAGCTGGTCCTCGCGGCCGCTGCCAGTCACTTCGAAGCTGAACAGCGCCGTTCGTTCGTCCTGGTGTAGCTCCAGTCGCTCGAAGACTGGTCGCGATGCGCGCCGCCGTGCGGAGCGGGCGCCGCCCCCGCCGGCTCCCCGGTCGCGGCTCGGTCCGCCATGGCCCCCCGCGTCGAGTAAAGACCCCAGGAGGCCGGAAACCGCAGCTAGCGGGTGGCTGTTGTCGCTCTGGCCCGCACTGGACATGACCGGGCTTGCGACCTCGTGGGCCGCGGCGTTCAGGCGTTTGAGCGCGACCGCCACATAGGTCTTGTCCCGACCCTTCGGAAACGCCGAGGGGTCCCAGGTGTCATGGGCGGCCGGTTCCGACAGGGCGAAGGCTCTCTCCACTTCTGGCTCGGCGCTGGCCACGAACACTCCCGCCCATTCGGCGCGGTCGTCGGGCAGTGCCCCGCCCTGGATATTGGTGACGACAAGCTCGGCCGGCCGCATCAGGGCGATGTGGCTGGCGGGTTCCGGGAACAGACTGTCCTCACGCTGGAACATGGGCAGACGGTCCGACCGAAGCCCTTTGACGATGGCCAGGTGGCCGAGAAGCTTCTGCGGGCGCTGACAGCTTACTGGCACCACATCGGCGTGTTTTTCCCGGATCATGGTCATCGCCCGCGCATAGAGGTCGAGCGGCGGGCAGACCTCGGGCAGGGGGACCTCGATCTCCTCTCCCTCGACTTCGACCCGCGCCACGATGCGCTTGGCCGGCTCCGCATTCTCCATCATGCGGGGCCAGAAGTTCCAGAGCAGCGCCTCGACAATCTCGATACCTGCAGTCGCAACGGTTTCGCCGGCGAGGTCAGGGTCAAGGATGATGATCGAGGTGCCCGTCTCCAGGGGGCCGCGTTCGGGCGAGCCCATGGCTGCGGCGATCCAGGCCGCCATCTCGCCGGTGGCCGGGTCGGTCGGCTCCTCGGCGCCCGACGAGACGCCCCACCAGTGTCGACCGGTATATTTGCGGGAAAAGCCATCGCCGGATGACCGGGCGCCTGATGCGCCGAGATGACAGGCCATGATCCGACGCTCGGGGTCGGCCGGACCCACGGCGAGCGTATCGACGATAATCGTCGAGCACCGGCTGGCCATGTACAGGGACGCCTTGCCAAAGCCGTAGGTGCCGCCGCCGAGCGCAGTATTGCGCTGGGTGCCGACGTTGCGCAGGAAGTCGATGAAGTCTGTGCGATCGACGCCATCCGGGATCCGGTCGGCCCGGGTCGGGCCGCCGAGCCCGGTTGTATCGAAATCGCAGATCTCCAGAACGCGCGGCGTTTCGGACTCCAGAAACCGAAGCAGGTCGTGGCGCGATTCTTCGACGAACGGCAGGTCTCCAAACACGCTCGCACGCAGGAACTCGACCTGCTCCGACGTAAGCGTCCGAAGGCGGATCAGGATCGAAGGACCGATTCCCAGCTTGGCGGCATCACAGCTGTTCTGAATCGCTTCCCGAAGGACGAGCTGCAGCCCTTCCAGGGAGGGAGCTCCCAACAGCCGACGGAAGCCGCCATCGCCGATGTTGCCGGTGGCCGCATAGGGCTCGGAATAGAGCCTCCACGCCGTCATTTCAGGCACGCGAGCACCCGGTCTTCGGTGAGTTTCATGTCGGCCTCGGTCAAAGCGAATGGGCCCGCCTGGGCCAGATCGACCTCGTACTTCAACGCTCCTATGCCCGCAGGCTTGCCGGCCGGCCCGAAAGTCTCAGCGACAATGCGCGGAAAGCCCGGCTCCACGGCGAAGCCTTCTATCGCCTCGCAGTTGAAGGACAGACTGTTCCAGGCGCCCGCAGTCGGATCGGGACATCCCATTCCCTTGAGGCGTTCCCGCAACACCTTGGACGACCCGGTGCGAGCTTCGATATCCTCGACAAGCCGCGCAACCGTGACCGCCCCATTGGAGGTCCGGTCGAGAACAACGCGCCAGAGCTCGAGTGAGCCGCCCATCGGGATGTCGAGCTGGTCGATCGACGAGATCGTAACCGTGCCGGAGCGCCGGCGACTGGATTTGACTTCGATGGCGTGCACGCCGCCCCGAAAGTCGTGGCGATCCTTGTCAGGTCCGAACCATACCTCCGGTGCGCGTGCATGCCGGTTCGCGAGCCGGAGCAGGACGAGGAGCTCAGCCACCAGTCCCTGCACCTGTTCGATGCCGATGCTTTCGTCTTCCGCCTGGCCAAACAGGGCTCGCAGATCGCGCACGGCTTCGGTCAGCGCGGTGGATGGCGATTCCCCATCCTCAATCCGCGAAAGAACCGCCAGAACCAGATCGGCAAATGCGCGATCCAGCGACGCCTCTCTGCAACTCACGATCAGATAGGGCCGCGATCCTGACGCATCGGACAGCTGGTTGGCCCCGACCTCGATGACGGGGAGATCGGCGAATACTGGTCGTTTGGTTCCCGGCGCGACCGGCAGCAGCAACTGGGTCCAGCCCTCTGGCGAGATGCTGAGCATTGCGTTGCCATAGCCGGTCGTCACCCCAAGATCGGAGGCGGCGACCGAAGCGGGGTCCTCTTGCGTGGAGCCGGTTCGAAGCGTGGCCCAGCGGGTGTGAATGTCAGACGTGGTTCTGGACACCGGCGGCCTCCAGAGCATCCATTTCGTCGGCTTCGATCTGCGCGAGTTCCTCGGGCGTCGGTGGGGCGAGGCGAACGCTGACATACCTGCCGCCCGCTTCCCGGGAGCCTGGCATGACAATCCCGAAGCCCAGGATGTCATGATCTGCGTCGAGGTCGACGCGTGTCGTGCTTCCCGTTCGCGCCGGGGAAGCCCGATCGATCGGATAGAGAAGGAGGAGCGGTCGCTCACCCACCTCTGTCCGGCGCTTCGCCTTGATCTCTTCCCAGTCATCATCCGTCGAGACGGTGCCGGGGGGGCAATCGAACGCCGCATCCGCCTTCGACATCAGCGCCTTGATGTCGGCGATTTCACCCTTGTCTTTCAGCCGCGAGCGCTGAACCATTTTCACGGAACCCAGGGCGCCCAGGGGCTGGCCGGACGGCTCTCCGTCGGAGGACTGGATGACGCCGACGTTCCACATCGTCAAAGCCGGATCATCCATCTCGACGAACTGGAGCAGGAGGTCATCCTTCAGGTCCTGGTGGCTGTCATCGATGCGGTAGCTGCGAAGGAACTGCACAATCAGCTTTCGCGGAACGTCGGTGAAGAGATGGCGACCTGCGATGTCTCCGGGCTTCGCCTGTTGGCCCGCGAAGGAAACCAGCTCGGCTCCGGCCTGCCAGTTGTTCTGCAGCAGGCGCTTGTCCTTTCGCTTGAACCGCAGGGTCTGAACGTGGCGGCCCCAGTAACCGATGCTGCACTGATGGGCGTGTCGCATCTTGTTGCGCGCGACAATCGCCATGCCAGGTACGCTCCGGATGCGGATCGCGAAATCCATCGGCGTCACAGAGGGCGATCGGCTGTAGTTCGAGATGTCGTCCCGAATTTCCGCCTCAATGGCGGCAAGAGCGCGGAAGCGCGACTTGAGTTCTGTCGGCATCCACAGACGAGGCAGATCCTCATAGCCGTGCCGATAGCCGAACCAGCGGCCCATCTGCAGCAGGGTGTCGTACTGGTTCGAGGTACGCAGGAAGTAGCTGACCGCGAGGCCCTCCAAGGTCAGACCGCGCGCAAGGATGCTGCCGCCGACGATGATGTAGGTCTTGGCGCCGCCGGTGTAGTCGATGCGGTCGTCGCTCGCCCCGTTTTCGATGACGACGGAGAGGGCTTGCAGCACAGCCGGCAGGTGGTCGCACAGCTCGTCAAACGACACTGGGCCCGCGGAGGTGAGGTCGTCGAGGCCGGCCGCCTGTTCGGCCTCCCAGACGGATCTCAGGGCTTCGAATGCTGGACCAGTCTGTTGCTCAATTCCGGCCCGTTCCTTGTCGATCCAGTTCTCGATCAGATGCGCAATGCTCTGGTGCATCCGGATCGCCGGCGAGGTGTGCACAAGCATCGACATGTGCTCGCCCGCATGGCCCCGGGCCCGGCGCACTGCGCAAGTGGCGATGTAGTAGAGGATCGCGTCCTGGAGACTTGGGGTCATGCGAGGCACAAACCCCGCCTGAGCCGCTCGACCGCGTGGCTGAAGCGCCGCCTCATCGGCTTCATCCACTTCTCGGATGACGTCGAGGCCTTCTTCCTCCGGCAAGGGGTTCGCAGCGTCCTGCGGCGTGCGGCCGAACAGCCTCTGGGTTCCGAAATAGCCCTTGGGGAGCTCGAGTGAGGTGATGAAGTCCTTGGGATAGAGATCGTCGAGCGTGTCGGTCTGGTCGGCGTAGGGGTTGATCAGGACATTGGCGAACGGCGTGGCGGTATAGCCAACGTAGGACACCGCCGGCAGCTTCTTCAGGATGAGCCGGATCTTTTCGTTGATCTTGCTGATGTCCATTTCCTTGCTGGCGGAGTTGACGCTGGCTTGATCACACTCATCGTCGATCAGCAGGATTTTCAGCTTGCGCATTTCCGCGGCAGGCGTGTCCTCGATGACATCCAGCAGCCGCTGCAAGGGCGCCACGTTCTTCTTCATCACCGCGAGCTGGGCCCGATTCAGCGCAGAGATATGGCCATGGGCCGGGATCCGGAATTCGCCATGGATGTCGGTGGTGGTCAGCTTGTGCCAGAGATTCGGGTGACGAACGACGATGTCCGACTCCAGCCGCCGCTGTGTTTGTTGCCGGAGCTTGTCCGTCAGGCCGGCGAAAACCAGAATCACATTGTAACCGCGATCGACGGCCTTGGAGATGACGGCCGTCATGTTCGCGGTCTTGCCCGACTGGACATAGCCCACCACCAGGCCACGGCAGGAAAACTGATCCTGAGCGGGACCAGCGAGGAGCGAGACGATCTCGTTTGAGCCCTCGTCGATGCTCTCGATGGTCTCGCTGTCCCAGTGCTTGGGGCCCAGGAAGTAGGATTTGAGCGCGGGCCAGTGACGATCACCGGGTTGCGGGCCGTGGTACCAGTCGGGTCGCTTCGCGAAGATCGACGAACGCCGCAGGATGGTGATCTCGTGCTCCTTGTGGAGCAGCGTCCGGGCCTCCTCGAGATCGTCCCCCAAAGGCCCGGAAAAATCGATCACCGTCCCCAGGCTCGAGCGTACCCAGTCGGTAGCTTGGTCGATCCCGTCGTGGCCCGGAAGGGCGTTTCGGATATGGGCCATGAGGGAAAGAGTCTGGGGAGAAGGCAATTCAATCGGTCCTTTGTGTCCAGCGGTTTGTCGGCGACTCACGCTTGGCTTGCAAATCCTAGCTTCGGAATCGGCCTGCTCGCCTTGGTCGTACGGTTTGAAAGTTTACCAAGGGGTGTCACGGTTTGCCTTGAGATGTTACCCGCTCTGCCAGCAATCCCTTTGGTCATTGCCCCTCCGAGAGACACGCTCCCCCGCCGCCGCCCACCGGGCAAGCGTCTGATCGTCTGGCAAGCGTTCGCAAATCTGGGACACACGCTCTCGTTGCCGATACCCTTTGATTGTTGGCCGGATCCATGCGCAACCTGGCATGATGGAGTGGCGCGAGGGCGGTGATCGTGAAGGGTAGCGAGCTTATTGTGGAGCTGGACCAAAGGCTTGCCAAAAAGCTGGGCAGGAAGCCGTCCTCTCAGGACCTGTGCGATCATCTCGGACTGACGCCGTACCTTCTCAAGCAGTACCGGGGGTATGAGGCCCTGACGCCGAAGCAGGTGACAGGCCTGCTTGATCGCTTCGCCGGCGCCGCTGAGCTGCGCCTAAAAGACCGGGCCGTAGTCCCGATTGTCGAGTTCTTCGAACTTGAGAAGACCGACAGCGCGCAAGCGAGGTCATTCCTGCTCTTCCCCGTAAAGGACGAGGACGGGATTGAGCGCAAGTTTGCTGCCGGGCTACGCCAGCGCCTGATGGCAACGCGAGGCGTTTACATTTTTCAGGATAGCAGGGGGAGGGCGATCTACGCGGGCAAGGCCGAAGCTCAGGACCTCTGGACTGAGATGAACAATGCCTACAACCGGGGGCGAGAGGCGGTCCAATTCATCAAGAAGGCCGATCATCCCGTTTGGAAAGGGAAGTACCGCGACGCCTCGACGAGCGGAAAACAGATCGTCAAGCGTTCTGTCGAGCTTCATGAACTCGCGGCCTACGTCAGCGTCTACGAGGTTGCCGAGGGCATGATAGGGAAGGTCGAGGCACTCATCGTGCGGGCCTTTGCAAATGACTTGCTGAATATCCGAATGGAAAAACTCTAGTTGGCGACGGAGATCGAGAGAATGCACGGTGACCTTCTCGAACTAGTGCCCGCTGAGTTGCACGCCCACTCCGGCGGCGTTCTTTATTCGGGTCGTTCGGCGTTTCGTGGTCCCAGACCGCTTTACCTGCTCGGACTAAATCCCGGGGGGGACCCGGCCGCCCAAGGCGATGAGACCATTGGTCGGTCCATTTGCATTGCCAGGACAAGGAGCCAAAGCGAAGGGTCTGCCTACGCCGACGAGTCGTGGCAGGATCGTGCGCCTGGAACGGCCACGCTACAGCCGAGAGTCCTGCATCTCCTTCGAAGCCTAAACCTTGAACCCCGCTCAGTCCCAGCCTCGAACGTAGTTTTCGTGCGGTCAAAGCGGGAAGGTTTGCTGATGAGAAAAGCCGAGCTGTTGCGAGATTGCTGGCCCCTTCACGAAGCCGTAATCCGCGGGCTTCGCGTGAGGGTCATCGCCTGTATGGGAGCAACCGCAGGAGCGTGGACGCGGGAGATGGTCGGGGCCCATGAGCTCGTGGAGAGCTGGTCCGAGCAGAACGACCGCAGGTGGACCAGCCGCACTCACATCGGGCGAGACGGCCTGCAAGTCGTAACGCTCGCGCACCCTAGCATCGCCGCGTGGAATACCGCCGCCGCGGATCCTTCCCACCTTGTCCTGAGCGCCCTCGGGCGTTCGTGAAATTCGGCGCACAGCCGCGAACCGGGTGGCCGCGGCGCATGACGGCCTGGCGCCGCGCCGGGATCGAGTCGACGGAACACGCACGAAGTTAAGCCGACAACGCGCATCCAGACCTTGCGGCCTGATCTTGTACAGAGGGTGCGTGGGCGCTCTGAATCGCCCCCGACAATGCTGAAGAAACAAGATCTAGACATTCCAGTAGGTCCTGCTCGGTAGGTGAGGGCTGATGTGCGCCGGAGCGCGGCTCAAGAGCTGTTCGATTTCGTGAAGGATAGGGGCAGGGGGACGCTTGTTGCGCAGGCCATTGACGTCCTCGACTTCCCAACCGAGACCCGGCACCTGTTCGAATTCAATGACTGCTCGGCCTTCGAGTTCGTAGAAGTAAGAGTATCCGCGACGGACAAAATCGAGCTGAGAAGCCAAGCAGTTCTGGAAACGCTTCGCAGCGCTTCTCATGGCGGCAGGGCTATCGAGCGGCCGCAACTCTTCGGTTCCGCCCCATGGCGCGGGCGGCAAGGGCAGCCCGGCCCAGAGCGCGGTAATGTCGCCACCGCCGAGAAGTTTCTTGCGGATGGCTCCGTCAAGTTGAGGTGCGACGGCCCTCAGCCTCTCCAGGCGCCACACCCAGCGTCGGACCCTGTGTTGAGGCGACCCAGGCCGCTCCCCGACCTTCAGTGATTTCGCCAGGCCGGCATGCCGCAGGTCTGCGGGCAGGGCATGAAGGGTCTCAATGGTCGAGGCAGCGATGCGCTTGCGATGGCGGATAGTCTGCGCGCCCAAGCCGCCTTCCTCGAGCAGGTCCGCCAGCTTCAAATATTGCGCAGCGTCTTCCAATCCCGTCCACGGCAGTTTGCCCAAGCTCCCCAGCAGTCCGCGGGCTTCGCCGAAGCCTGCGAGCCGCAGCAGAGATGCCGAGGTTTCCGACAGGAAGCGTTCACGCCACAGAGCGAAGTCGGCGGGTTCGTCGAGCCGGTCCGCGCGCATCGACATCTGCGCCCAGATGCAGAGCCAAACGTGTCGGCGTTTGTCTGGCTCGTGAACGAGCGCCCTGTGCGCCTCTTCCCGACCGCCCCAGAATGCGATCGCCCATCCCTCGAGGCCCCCTGCGAGGGCGTGCAGCAACGTGTCTGTTTTCATGGCGACCACCATGGCGGCCTTTGGCGACAGAAGCGGTCGCGGATCACGGAGGCGGCTCCCGCGGTGGTCCTGAGACTTATTCGAAATAAAGCCGAGTTCATGTCGGGGTTGGGGGAGCATCACTCTCCAAGCCCTGCTCGGAGTCGTTTGCGGCCGCGATTGTCGCATTGGCCCCCCAATCATCGTTGGAACCTGGATGGGGACGAAAATGCTGTTGCGTGTAGTGGACTTTGAGACGACCGGCGGCGAGGGCAGTCAGGTCATTGAGGTCGGTACGGTCGATGTCACGGGCGACGGGCGCGACTGGAGGATTGGAGAGGCGAGGACGCTTCTCCTGAAACCGACACAACCCATCTCGCCTCACGCCAGGGCTGTCCATCACATTGCTGATGATGAGCTCGCCTTGGCTCCAACCTCGTCAGTTGAAGTCGTCGAACGTTTCATCAAGGCTGATGAACCGCCGGACGTCCTTGTAGCTCACCATTGCGATTTCGAGCGAAGCTTCCTCTGCGACCTGGCTCTCGCGTCGTGGGTTTGCACGGTCAAGGCCGCTCGAAAAGCCTGGCCGCAGGCGCCGGGTCACGCCAATCAGGTGTTGCGCTACTGGCTTGAGTTGCCTCTGGATCCGCGCCTCGCGCTGCCAGCGCACAGGGCAGGACCCGACGCCTTCGTCACCGCTCATATTCTGGTTCAGCTGCTTCAGACCGAGATGATTGGCGACCTGATCGAATGGACGACTCAGCCAACGGTAGTCACGTTCGGCCGCCATCGCGGCAAGGCGTGGGGTGAGGTGCCGTCAGACTATCTGCCATGGCTCGCAGGGGAGGAAGGAATGGATATGCATAAGTGTAAACTGGCCGAGACAGAGTTGGCGCGTCGCGACAGCCGGGTCTCGGAAGCCATGGCGATGGGTGACCGATGAGCGCTCGGCTTCATCTCATCTGTCGTGACGCCAAGGGTCTGGTGTGTCTCGACCCCAAGGGGGCGATCTACCGAAGCGAGGCCTGGGCGCTGACGGCGGCCGAGGTCGCCAGGCTTGCCGGCGGCCGCGTCTATTTCCATCAGACCAAGGCGGAGCCGTCCTACTTCGGCGGATTTGTCCTCGACGCCGAGCCTTTCCCAGATGGGACCTCGGACCCGGAACGGTTTGTGCTGCGGCTGAAGGCCGAGCGCGACGCAAAGGGCGTTGTCTGGGATGAGGCCGGGCGCTCCCATGCCATGGCCTGGTCTTCTGGCGTGCTGGACGACTGAGATGGGTCGGACAGATCATCGTGCCGCGCGGGCTCGCGGGGCAGCCAAGGGCGCCGCACAGGCGTTCAGCGTACGCGCGACCGGCATTCAGGCAGCGGAATGAACCACGACATCATCGGCGACATCCACGGCCATGCCGACCAGCTTGAAGCTCTGTTGACTGAACTCGGGTACCGCCATCGGACGGGGGCGTGGCGACATCCCAGCCGCACGGCGATCTTTGTCGGTGACTTCGTCGATCGCGGCCCAGGTCAGCTTCGTACTCTCGAACTCGTCAGGGCGATGACGGACGCCGGATCGGCCCGCGCCGTGATGGGAAATCACGAGTTCAACGCCATCTCGTGGGCGACGCCGGATCCAGTCAGTGAGGGTCACCACCTTCGTCCCCGTCTCGGCGAGAAGGGAGCGAAGAACCGCCAACAGCATGAGGCCTTTCTCGCTGAGGTCGGAGAGGACACCGAGGATCATCGGTCCTGGATCGAGTGGTTCCTGGACCTGCCGCTGTGGATCGAGGAACCAGGGTTTCGGGTCGTCCATGCCTGCTGGAGCCCGCGCCACGTCGCGGCCCTGAGGCCGCTGCTCAGCGAGACGAGACTGACGCCCGAGATCGCCGAAGCTTCCAGTCGGAAAGGGTCGGTGGCCTACGAGGCTGTCGAAACGCTTCTCAAGGGCGCGGAGGTGGAACTGCCTGACGGCCACAGCTTTACTGACAAGGACGGCCACACCCGCACCGCGATCAGAACGCGATGGTGGGACCCGAGCCTCACTACCTACCAGTCAGCCTACATTGGTCCGCCGGGCGTGGAGATGCCCGATTCCCGGATCCCGATGACAGAGAAAATTCCTGAACCTGACCGGCCGACGTTCATCGGACACTACTGGCTGAACCCGCGTGAGGCCTTGGCGCCGCTTACGCAACGGGTCGCCTGCGTCGATTACAGCGTGGCGAAGGGAGGGCCGCTGGTGGCCTATCGGTTTGATGGCGAGGCGGAGCTGGCGGCCGACAGGTTCGTGGCCGTCCATTAGGGCGCGCCCAGCGTGTGGGATGACCGAGGCCGCTTCAGGAGAAGGCATGTCGGACGCAGATATTGATCGGCTCGCGGACGTGATCGGCGCCTTCCTGAACCGCGCCGCGCAACAACCCGTGACGGTTTGGGCGACGCTGAGGGAGGATACTTATGAGACCCTCTTTGGCGACGGCTACTACGCCTACCTGGACAAGGTGTTCGATTCGCCAGTTGCAGCTCTTGGCCGTTCGAATGAGCCAGGCGGTGATTGGGTGAAACGGCACGTCCGCCGCTACGAAATCGCGGCGTCCGCAGGGAGGCCCACCATCTCCCCGGAGCCGTCCGAGTCGGAACCCATCACCGTGAAGGACGTCGTGGAGAAGATGCTGGCGGCGGGCATTCTTTAGCCCGCAGCAAACAAGTCGGCTGCAACTGGCAGAGATGCTGACATCTCCGTCTGCCACCGTTTTGAAGGATGGGTGCGTACCAGGCAGGTCGACCGCCTATGCTCCTCGCCACCCAGCCTTCAAGGTGCCGATGCGGCTGGTTAGTCCCCCGAGAGCTGAGCCGGTTTTGCCGCCCAGGTCCGCCATGGCGGTTCCGGTCTTGCCGCCCAGATCCGCCATCGCTGTTCCGGTCTTTCCGCCGAAGTCCGCTAGAGATTTGCCGACCTTGGCCAAACTGATCGCGCGTTCTGAACGAAACGTCGCCGCGATGGCGTCAATTGCATGATCCTCACGCTCGTCGAGAACTCCATCGGCCTCGATCACCTCGCGCAGGAAGGCGAGCAGTTCGGCTTGCATGGCTTCGCCGTTGCAGTCAGGGCTTGCTGCGTGGAATTCGGCGAGCGACTTCGCGACGGCTTTCACCCGCGTTTCATCAGCTGTCTCTGAGAGCACGTCGAGCGCCCGCGCAACGTACGCGCCGTTGTAGCCCCATTCTTCAACGAAATGCCGTTCAATCGCGGCGCGCTCCACCGGGGCGATCGCGCCGTCGATCTTGGCGACGCGCAGAACCAGCGCCGCCACGAGGTCGAACAGCTGCATGCCGAGCAGGTCGATCGGCGTGTTGATGAAGCGCGGGATTGTGTCGACCAGCGAACCCGACCGTTGGCGCACGAGTCGGGTGACACCGTAGTACGCCCCGCCGGTAGCCGCAGCGGCGGCAAGCACCCATCCAATCGGTGTGGCAGCCACGGCGCCGATGCCAATCGCAGACAACATCCCGCCCGTTGAAGCGAAAAACGTGGACACGACGACTTGGGAGGCCGCGATGGACGCCCCGGTCGCGGCGACGCCTCCGACATCCCAAAGACTCTGCAGGCCGTTCTTTGCGCGCAAAACGGCATAGGCGTCTTCGCCGATGCGCAGTTTCAGCTTGAACTTCAGCGGGTCCGTGACCACGCACTCGACGTCGTCGAGCAGCGAAAGCGCCGGATCGTCTCTCGTGCTGTCTCCGATCGTCCTCACGCTACACCCAGATCTTTGAACTGCGCTTCCAGGCCCGACAGCCTGTTCCGCATCGGTCCATCAATCATGTCCTGAAGCGTACCCCACCCGATCCCGAGGATCAGCAGAATGGGCGTGAGGACCGGCGAGAGGAGAGGGCCGAGGAGAGGAATCGAGCTGATCAGGAACGAGAGGACCAGGGCTGCGACGACGCCGAAGGTGACATTGGGGTATGATCTGGCGAGATCGAAGATGTACGCCAGCACTTGGCAGCCAATCTGGATAATCTTGCCGCCCACGACGATCGTGGTTTCGATGAGGGTTGAAAGCAGGGCTTTCAAATCCGCCGAGACATGCAGTCTCTCGATGCGCCGTACGATCTCGCGTCGATCGATGTGGGGCTCGACTTCTATGGGGCCTGGCATCGGCGACTCTCAAAATCGTAAGGGGTTGGGGCACAGCTAACGCGTCCCCTGTTGCGCTACAACCGGTAGCGGCGGAAGCTTCGCTTCAACACCGTGAGTAATGAATGAAGCTCCTTCTTCTCCTGATCTGGAAGATCTTCGGAATAGTTCTGATCGCGTTCCTGATCATGAAGGTGCTGGCCTGGACATCCTCAGGCCGGAAGAAGCGGGTATTCCACGCGATCGCAGTGGGAGTGCTCTGGATGGGCATCCCTCTCTCTGTCCTCAGAGCGCTCCTGATTTTGAACGGAGGCGCCTGACCGAGGATCGCCTCTCCCGATACGGGCCGCCGGTCGGCCCGCCGCTTATTCCGGAGCCCGGCTAACGGCGCCCGCAACATCGCGGCGTCAGCTGGCCGAACGTGGCTTCCTCAGAACTGTCTGCCAGCGGTGGGTCAGGCTGACTGGCAACGTTTTGACAGCCAACCGCTCAAACCTCCGATGTCGAACGGGGCGCATGCGACTACCTGAGTTCGACGCCAAGCTTCTGGTTGGCGGGGCCGATTCAGAGCGGACTGAGTGGTTCCGGCACGATTTCAAACCGCCCGTCGACTTCCTTGCACGACAGGTTGTTGTGCTCGCAGATGGCCTTGATCCCTTTGACGACTCCATAGCCCGCCGCGCCCACCGCCACCGGGAGCACCGCCACGACGGCAACGCCACCAAGAAGGCTTCCGCCGAGTGCCGCCAACCCAGATGTGATCCCTGCGGCAGAGAATCCAGCGACGGTGCCCGTTGCTCCAATCGCGCCTATGCTGGCGACAACGCCGCCCGCGCCACTTCCTGCCGCAACCATCGTTTCAGTCAGAGCGCTCCTGTCCGTCGAATTCAATTTCTTGAACCGATGGTATCCAATGATCTGGAGCGCCCTCAGCTTGTTCATGAAATCAATTGTCGGCTGGTGGATTCCTGACTCGAGGCGAGAAATCGTTGACTCGGAACAGCCAAGAATCTTCGCAAGTTCGCGGCGCGATATTCCAGACACGTGTCGGATCAGAGATAATTTTTTTCCGCAGTTTTCGGCGGTAATCTCCTCCTCCATAGCAGCGCGCTGATCCTCGTTGTCGAACGCCCAGTCGGTCATCGAAAACCCCCATCCCAGTTGCAGTCAACCGCAGTCATGCGCGAGATCGCAAGTGTTTGCAAGCCCATGCACATGTATGCATGCATTTGAGAGCTGGCTCTAGGCGAAGCTCTTTCCCGAGTCCTCTCACCAAGCTCAAGTATGTCGGCCGACCGCATCGCGCCGCGCGAATTGGAGGCGGTGCGGGAGAGGCTCTTTAGTCTCAGGTTGCTGCGCCGAGCACCGTCGCCGTGGCTGGCCAGTGAACGGCCACTCCGTCGGGCGACTCTCTTGGTGTGCAGGGCCATCTACACGAGCCGCGATCTGAAGAGCCGGACCGTGTGAGTCGGAAGTTGATTATTTCCGGCGGCTCTGCCTAACGTTGTCTCTGCCTGGGGGAAAGATTATGTCCAAACAACAGATCAGAGACCGCTCAAATCGGCTCATGGCGACCATCGAGATCAAGTCATCGGGCAAACACGAAATCCGAGACCCATCCAACAGACTGCTCGGCACGTATGACCCCCGCACGAACGACACGCGAGATCCCAGCAATCGGCTAGTGGCCAAGGGAAACGTCCTGACCTCGCTTATCAGTCCGTTCTCCTGACCCGGGCATCTCCGACCGCTTCTGACGCAGAAGCTCGTTAGATTGCTACTATGCTCAACAAGCCATGGGACAGAATGAACCTAGTTAGCGATGACCACCTCGAGGATTTTGTCGAGGACCCGGAACAGCCCGATCTCTCCGGGGATATTCGAAGAAGGCTCATGAACACGGCCTCTCGTCGCCAGCATGCGATGTGGAGCCAGCGCCTTCGGGACGGCTATGCCACCAACCGGAATGTCCGCTTGCCCGCAAGGGATCGAAAAGGGCCAAAGGGCGAGATCAGTCCGGGGCTGATGGAGGTCATCGGCGACAACGACATCGCTGAGATTCACCTCACGTCCGCCGCGATCCAGGCCAACATGCAGACGAACGCTGCGGCTTTCGAGGGCTGGGCTCTGGCTCTCAAACGCTGGGCGGGCGCGAAGAAGGTGGGACTGTTCTGGCCAGCGGTGGAGCCCGTGAAGGGCAGGCTGCCGCCTCACTACGAGCGGTTCCTTTACCGGGCCCGACGCTTCGCTGACCTTTTCCCGGATTGGTTCTGGCTGGGGGGCGACACCGCGCCATCGGCTGCGCTTGGCAACGTAGGGGAGCGCGTTCTCAATGTAGCGGGCGACCGGACCCACCTCGCGCACAATCACCTCTGTGAACCCGGCAAATGGGCCGACGAACATGAGATGGAATGCTTCCTCCGTAAGGACCCGGCCTTCGCCGAGCACTTCGGCTTCCGCCCCGGTTTCCGCACCGACCAGCAGTTCCCGGTGGGACTGTTCCGGTCGGAGGCGCCGAATGACAAGATGCGCATTTTCCCTGGCGGCAAGGGGGCGATTGATCTGGTCTGCGCCGATGGGGACCGCTTCTGGCTCTTCGAGCTGAAGGCAGGAAAGAACATTCCGGTCGGGACGATCAGCGAACTGATTTTCTACGCCAGCGTCATCCGCGATGCGGCATTGGGCCATTTCCGGTTCGCACCGATGCGAGCTCCAGGAAACGAAGTCACCGGCGATGATGTGGTGAGGACCAGGTCGATCGTCGCTGTCATGCTCGGCGACAAGCTCCATCCGCTGCTGAGCGATGTGGACCTGCTCAAGATGCTGAACAGTGCCGTTCAGACCAGATGGAACGCAGACGCGCCCGTCACTGTAGAGTTTCGAGCAGCCACCATCACAGACGGTCTGGCTATCAAGGATGTCGCCGCTTGAGCCTCACATTGACGGTTCACAGGGCGACAAACCAGATCGGGGGAAACTGCATCGAGTTGGCGACTGAGGCCGGCCGCATCGTGCTCGACGTTGGTCGCCCCCTGGACGCACCGAAGGACGCGACAGGCCTTCTGCCGGAGACGCTCTGCCTCGAGCGGCCGGTCGATGGTGTGCTGATTTCACACCCCCACCAGGACCACTACGGTCTGCTGGATGAACTGCCGGCGACATGGCCGGTCTATTCGGGCGTGTCGGCAGGCAAGCTCATGCACCTGACGGCGAGCATATTCGGCACCGCGCCGATCCGGGACTATCGGCACTGGGAAGGCGGGAAATCGATCGTGGTCGGTCCCTTCCGGGTTACGCCTTTTCTGACGGATCACTCCGCATTCGACGCCTACATGTTGCTGATCGAAGCCGCCGGGAAGCGTGTTCTCTACTCCGGTGATTTTCGAAATCACGGGCGGAAGGCTGCACTGGTTGAGCAGATGATGTCTGCCCCGCCGCGCGATGTGGACGTGCTTCTGATGGAAGGCACGAACCTGGGGAGCGACAAGCCGACCAAGAGCGAGCGCGATCTGGAAGAGGACTTCGTGGCCCTGTTCAGGGAAACACCGGGGCGCGTCTTCACCTGCTGGTCCGCCCAGAATATCGATCGGACGGTCACCCTCTACCGCGCGGCGGTGAAGTCGGGCCGGACGCTCGTGGTCGACCTGTACACCGCAGAGGTTCTGGAACTGCTCGCCGATGCCGGCAAATTGCCGCGGGCGGGCTGGAACAACATCAAGGTCGTCATCACCCGCTCATTTGCCCGCCTCTACGAGATGAAGGGGCGCAAGGAGTTCGTCGAGCGCATGGCGGCGAACGGCATTTCGGCTGCCGCCCTGGCCCAGACGCCCAACAAATGGGTGGTCATGATCCGCCCGTCGCTCATCCGTGACTTCACCGCGAAAGGTGTTGTCCCCACACAAGCGGATGCGTGGAGCTACTCCCAGTGGCGAGGATATCTCGATCAGCCGGATGGGGTGGCGTTGAAGGCCTGGTTCGACGAGGGAGGTGCACGGCCCCTCCACCTGCACACCTCCGGACACGCTTCGACGGCCGACCTCAAGGCCTTCGCCACGGCAATCGCGCCGAAGGCCCTGGTGCCTATTCATGGGGTGGCCTGGGACACCGACCGTGACGGGTTCGAGAATGTGGTGCGGCTCCGCGACGGCGAGCCCCTGACGATCGCTTGAGGGCGATCGCAGCGGGACTGATCGTCTGTCTCAAGGCAGATGACGCGACGAAGCTGGAGTTGACCACTGTGCATGCGGCTCGGCTCGGTGTCGTCACCACGCGCCGCAGCTGAA
>Ga0164305_10000102_pt1 | contig 26454 bp, 23 predicted proteins | sample Whisoiple_237_MG_FD_110215 | JGI IMG/M metagenome (GOLD analysis project Ga0164305, IMG submission 110215) | Soil microbial communities amended with pyrogenic organic matter from upstate New York, USA - Whitman soil sample_237_MG | ecosystem: Environmental > Terrestrial > Soil > Agricultural...
CCGGATCGATCGGCTTGAGGACAAAGCATAACAGACTGAGCGATCGCCAATCCAAACTTTCTAACTTCCCGCGTTCGTAGCGACTAACAGTAGCATTACTAATACCGACATCTTTTGGCACAGGATCTCCGGCTGTCCGAAACAGAGCGGCCTCGTATTCTTTTGTGACCATTTCTGTTTCAATAATTGACCAGCCCCGAATCTCTCTAGCTGCTTTCAGAAGTTTGCCCAATCTACCGCGTCCCGTATCCGTAAATCGCACAGGGCGCAGTTTTTCCTGATCGACGACAGCCTTAAAGTCAAGAAATCCCGGCATTTTACAGATCCAATTTAACTCTTAAGCTAGCTGTACTTTTGCCTTGATCAAGGCAGCACACAGGGTTTGAGCATTACACATTTAGAAACATTACTGCAACTTCTCTGCATTCGTGTAGAATGATATGATATAGTAAGATACAAAGACGAACACCAATTAACTCACCCAAGTTCAGGAGTGACTCAGCCATGACAGCACTGTTTCGCCGCATCCAACCCTCGAAAAAGCTCCGCATCACCGTCAGGTCGTAGGCGTAAGCAGGGGCGTAGCCATCGCCCAACTGCTCAAAATCAGCCAAAACCTGATTAAGCGAGTCGAATCCTGGGCTTTCGTGGTTTTCGTCCACCATCGGGATAGAGGCGGACAATTTATCTCGTACCGCAGGCTGGAAGAATGGCAAAATGCGTTAGCGAAGCCCTCGAAGAGGATCGCCCATCATATCCAAACCTGCCCCAACCTTGGAGAACTCTCGCAGCTCAAAACATCCATTCACTACGACAGCCAGAAATTCAAAAAACAAGCTCTCCCAAAAACCCTTGACTTTTTAAATCAAATGTGCATTGAAAGACAAGACGAACTCAACATTTGGGAAAGCTTAAACAGCATTGCTTCCTAGTAGAAATTAGGCAGATTTCCTTGCCCAAAACAGAAGCGAAACATTTGCGAGCAATTGCGAGATCGAATCACCCCAAAAATCACCCGCGAATGCTCCGCCACATTCATGAAAGCAATCACCAAAGCAATTAAGACATTGCTTGAGCGATATAATCAAAATAAGGAGCTGCTTCCTTAGCATCCTCCTGATTGAGCAAAGCCAAAGAAGCTTCCTTCAAACAGCGGATAGCTTCGACCATGCCAGGAACAGGAACGCCCAGAGAATTATACATTTCCCGAACGCCAATCAAACCGATGCTTTCGATCGGCTCCTTGTCACCCGCCAAGATACCGTAGGTAATCAGGCGCAAGTACCAGCCGTAGTCGCGCAGACACAAAGCCCGTTCGCGCTGGCCGTAAGCATTGCCCCCAGGAGAGATAAAATCAGGTCGTTTTTTCCAGAGTTTTTTACTAGCTTCTTCAACAATTTTCTTCTCACTGTCAGACAGCGCAGTAGCAATACGCACCCGCTGTTCTCCGGTTTTAAAGAAATCATTGATACTTTGGAGTTCGCCGGTACTGGGATAACGAAGTTCGTCGTCGGCTTGGAGAATAAATTGGCTAACTACGCTCATTGTTATTCAAATTTGAGGATAACATTAATAAACATTCCCATCTGTTGGCGACGGGATTCTTGGTTCGCAGACTTGCCTTGCTCCTAACATTTATCAATCCTAGAAGTAGAGGGTAAATCTCCCCAAGCGTTATGCTTGATGTTCAAGCCAGTTTCCTTGTGTTCCAAGGTACTGCGGGAAAAACTCAAAAACTGCGAGTGAGAGTTTGGATATCGGCAGACACTTTGACTGTTTAACGAGTTTTTGCTACATCGCCCCAACAGCATATCGCACCGACGATATCGAGGCAACTCGCGACAAGCCTGACTCCCCGGTTGAAGCTTGGCTTTAGCAGCAAGACGTTCAGCAGCAGGAAGACAGCCTGCAATTGAGTTTGAGTGCGATGGCTTACGCCCCGCTTCGCTACGACTTATCTCAGGAAAAAGAGAGCGATATTGCATTACCATATTAAATCCTACCACGACTACTTGTGACCAAATCTAAATTCCCCACCCCAAACTCGACGAAATTGGCAAACCCTTGCCAGCAAGGTCAACTGATTGAGATAGAGATTACCGACTTGACAGACACCGGCGACGGAGTTGGTCGTTTTGGTGAGTTAGTAGTGTTTGTGCCCGATACCGTGACGGGCGATCGAGTCCTTGTGCGCCTCGTGCAAGTCAAATCCACCTATGCTACAGGCAAGCTGGACACACTTCTGGAAACCTCCGAACACCGCATCCGAGCTAACTGCATTGTCGCCGACAAGTGCGGCGGCTGTCAGTGGCAGCACGTAGACTATCAATATCAGCTTGCAGCCAAGCAAAATCAAATCATTCAAGCCTTAGAAAGGATTGGCGGATTTAGCAATCTGCAAGTTGATGAAATTTTAACGGGAAAAATCGAGGGATTTCCCCAATTTTTGGGATACCGCAACAAAGCAACTTATCCCGTGGCAATATCTGCAACAGGTCAAGTCCAAGCAGGTTACTATCAAAAAAGCACCCACAAATTAGTCAATCTCAATCAGTGTCCGGTGCAAGATCCGCGCCTCAATCCTTTGTTAAAAGAAGTTAAAGAAGACATCCACTGGCGGGATTGGCCAGTCTACGACGAAAAGAAACATACAGGAGAATTGCGTCACTTGTCCTTGCGAATCGGACGGCGCACTGGCGAGATGCTGCTAACTTTAATAGTTCGCACTGGAGACTTGCCGGGAATCGAAGAGCAAGCCTCAGAGTGGCTGAAACAATATCCTCAACTGGCCGGGGTTTGTTTGAATATAAATCCCGCTCAAACTAATGTGATTTTTGGTGCCGAAACTCGCTGTATTGCGGGTCGTTCTTATCTGCGAGAAAGTTTTGCTGGTTTGAAATTTCAGCTAAGACCAGATACTTTTTTTCAGGTAAATACAGAGGCGGCTGAAGCGTTGTTAGAGGTGATTTTAGGGGAATTGAATTTGCAGGGAAATGAGGTTTTGGTTGACGCTTACTGCGGAATTGGTACTTTTACTTTACCTTTGGCAAAACAAGTAAAAATAGCGATAGGTTTAGAAGTGCAACCGGCGGCGATCGAACAAGCCAAATTAAATGCTGAGTTAAATGACGTGAGAAATGTCGATTTTCAGGTGGGAACTGTAGAGAGTTTGCTGCCTTCCTTGGGATTGACACCGGATATTGTGCTGCTAGATCCGCCGAGGAAAGGGTGCGATCGCGCGGTTTTGGAAGCTATCAAGGAAATCAAACCAAATCGCATTGTTTATGTTAGCTGCAAGCCTGCTACTTTGGCTCGCGACCTGAAGATTTTGTGCGAAAATGGGGATTATAAGTTAGCGCGAGTGCAGCCGGCGGATTTCTTTCCTCAGACTTCTCATGTTGAGTGTGTGGCTTTTTTGGTGCGGTGAATCAAAAGGGCGATCGGTTTTTGGGAATGAAAGGGCGATCGCCCTAAGCTACCGGGCGGGCAAAATTCGACTTTGACAGTCATGCCTACTTGGTTGAGCATTATAATCAGAGTATCAACGGAGAACTGACCAATTTTACCTTGAGTCAAAGCTTTGATTTCGTCGCTTGACTGTTTGAGATGTTGAGCCGTTTGGTCGATTGTCCAACCGTGATGTTTAATCTGATTTTGCAGGGCTAGCATTAGTTGCGATCGGATTAGTAAGTTATCAGCTTCTTGGGCTGAAAATCCGAGGTCTAGAAAGATATTATCAGCGGCTTGGGTAATGGTATTTTCGCTCATTGTTCAGACTCTATTAAATTCAAACGATTTTGTATAAATTCAGGGTGATCGGCTATAATCTAACAAGATTGTACAATTTGCTTCCTTTTCAACTTAACTATTTAGCGATTTTAGTTTGGATACCATTATGCTATCAATTGAGCGACTGATGAAAGAAGCTTTATCTTTGCCAAATGCGTTGAGAGCGCAGTTAGCAGAGAGGCTAGTTGAGAGTCTTGAATTTGATATAGACGGAACAGTTCAAAAGTTGTGGACTGTGGAAGCTAAGCAGCGTCGCGACGAAATCCGAAGCGGTATCGTTGAGCCAATTCCAGGAGAAGAAGCGTTAGCTCAGATTAGGCAGATTATAGCACAATGAGGTACGTTTTTCACCCGGCAGCATTAACTGAATATGCTCAAGCTGTCCAATTTTATACAGAGCGTCGAGTTGAATTAGCGCAAGCTTTTATTAATGCCGTTGAAGATGCTATCTTCCGTCTTGTCGAATCTCCAACTCGTTCGCCGATAGTTGATGAAGATATTCGCCGTTGCCTAACGCGAAAGTTTCCTTATGGAATTCTCTACACAATAGAGGATGATTTTATTTTAATTGTGGCAGTAATGCACTGCAATCGAGAACCAGGATACTGGAAAGAGCGAGTTACAGAGAAACCACCAGATTAAGAGGTGATTGTAGAACGGATAGATTAGCTAAATATCGGCAGATTGTTCGTACCTTCCTGATGGAATATAGCAAGACTAAACCTATCAATGACGACATTGAAACCCAGGTATTATTTGACACCGAACATGACCATTATCAGATAGTAGATTTAGGTTGGGATGGTCACAATCGGATTTATAGTTGCCCGATCCACTTAGACATCAGAGATGGGAAAGTCTGGATTCAACGCAATCAAACCGATGAACTGATTGCTGAGGAGTTAGTGCTGATGGGTGTGGCGCGGGAGGATATTGTTTTGGGGCTTCAGCCTCCCTATGCAAGGCAGTTTACGAGCTATGGTGTTGCTTAGCTGTGGCGATCGCACTTAAAGATCTTGTCACAAGGGCGATCGCTTTTAGGGAATGAAAGGGCGATCACCCTTCAGTTATATTGGTTTGTTGAGGGGCGATCGCACACTATTGCTCCCCTTCATTCAATTCGCTCAAAACTTTTGCCACTGCTGATGCTTGCTCTGGATACAGCCGCGCTAAATATCCACACATTTGATAGGCAGTATCTAAGTAGTATGCACAGGGAATTAACAAGCGTTTAAAATTTACTCTATCACCTGTTTCAGCGAACCAGAAGGCAATGTCACGTAAGTGCGTGTTACGGTCGCTAAGCATCGCCTCTAATGTTCTTAGAGCCTCCTCACCTTTTCCTGCTATTGCTTGTATTTGAGCAATGCTCTTGAGGGCTTCCAAGCGTTTTTGTTCATCCTCAATTTTTTCTTTAGCTGCAAGGGCGATATCAAGAGTTGTAACTTGTTCTCCTTTTTTGAACTGCTCGCAGGCAATTGCCAAAAATGTGCTTATTTTTTGCTCTCCATCTTCAATATCTTTGCTAATTTTAATAGCCGTGGAAAAATTGCCTACTTCTGCATATCCTATGGCTATTATAGAGAAATCTTGATCGCGTTCCCGTTGTTCTTTTGTTTTTGCAGCTTCAAGAAGATCGGCAAACGTGGCTAAGGCTGCTTCGGTTTCTCCTATAGTTGATCGTGCCACTGCTATAATAGTCAAAAGCTGAACCTTGTTTGCCAAAACCAGAGAGATAGAATCTGCATTTTTATAGTATTCATCAGCTTTATTCAGAACTATCTTGTATTTCTCTATTTGCTGTGGCTTTGCTTCTATCTGCAACTCTACTATACTTCTGAGTGCATTAACGTGAGAGTATGGCATACGGATTGTTTCCAAAGTTCTAAGAGCAACATCAAACTCTCCTAACCTTGCCTGTGCTTCTGCTACGAATGCAAAAGTTTTTGAGCGTTGGTATTCTTGGTGGTCACTAATCTGTTGTGCAATTTCATAAGCGCGATCGCAGATAATTTTTGCTTCTTGTATTTTTTCTAATTCAATGAATATTGGTACTAATATTCCTGCTAGTACATTTGCTGTTTCCATCGGATTATCCATACTTTGTGCGATTTCGCAGGCAATACTAGCGGTAGTCACTCCTACTTCTTTTTGACCATTTTTTACCTGTACTTCTGCTACTCTTGCTATGGCTAATAACCTGATAAAGGAGATTGAAGCTTCAAGGGTTTTTTCACTTTTAAGGACATTAGCAAAAGTAGCTCGTGCTGCTTCAGTTTGTCCAGTTTGGACCTGTATCTCTGCTATTACTCCTAGAGTTTTCGTTCGCATTAATTGAATATCTATTTCTGTAGCTATCTCTAAAGCGGTAGTAAAGTCTTCTGCTTTTGCGTATGCCTCTGCTATTGCTGATAAAACTTCTACTTTTGCGCGTGCCTCTGCTATTGTTGATAAAATTTCAGGCTTCGGCTCTTTACCGCAAACCTTGTCCTTGATTTTCAACAGGGCGGGAAAATTTTTTACTTCCGCTTGTATCCTTACTATTCCCACCAAAGCCTGCATTTGTTCTAGGTTACTCTCAATCTGTTCAGCAATTTCAAGTGCATCATCCGTAAATGGGCTTGCCTCAGCTTTGGCTATTGCAATTCCACAAAAAGCCCTTGTCCTATAGGTTAGCCAATCAATCCGGCTTGCCGTTTCAAACGCACCAGGAAAATTTCTTGCCTCAGCTTGCGATATTGCAATTGCCGACAAAGCCTCCCATTGATAATGCTTAATTTCAATTTCTTCAACAGTCTCTAGTGCGGTAGTAAATTCCCTCACTTTGGCTGCCTCTTGTGCTATTCTCATTAAGGCATCTGGTCTGTGTGAACAGTCAATTTTTTTGGCCGTTTCACGGGCATCGGCAAACTCTCTTACTTCAGCTTGTGCTCTTACAAGTTTTTGTAATAAATCAGTTTTTTTATTTTCATTTGCAATACCATTTGCTCTTTCTAAATGTTGTGTGAAAATGGCTTTCACCTTGTCTTTATTCCCTATGAACCACCACACTTTAGGTATATTTATGCTTATCCAAAAAAAATTAAGTTCTGGTCTATCGTTAGTTTTTTGTAGAGTGGCGATCGCTTCTTCAACCATTCCTACCTCGGCCTGAACATTTGCTAGATAAACAAACACATTTACTTGATGCAATGGGTTGTCTATCTTATTATCTGCTGTTTCAAGAGCTTCAGTCAAAGTGGCTTGTGCTGATGCCCTGTCGCCAACTTCTATTTGGGCTTTTGCTATCTCCTTTATCAATCCTTCCCAGTCTAAGGGTGAAACAAGTGTGTTTACGATCTCAAGAGCTTTGGTAAAGGTAGCAGAATATTCTATATCTCCTTTCAGCGCCTGCGCTTTTGCTATATTTATTAGCTCTAATACTTGCTTTGACTCCGGTCTAATACTCTCCACAGTTTTCAGGGCAGCAGTAAAGTTACCAGAATTCCTAAGATGCGCGCACAAAATACAGCGGTAGCTATTATCAAAAAGCTTTTGCTCTAAAGAAGTACAGATATTCTCACTCACTTCAAAAACATGGGCGAGTAGGTAAGTAGCATACTCGCTTTGCCACTCTATATCTGGATGAGTTGATAAACGAGGTAATTCCTGCTGCTGCAATTGCTTCAGTGTTTCCTCTGCTTCCTTAAATCTGCCTGTATCTTTCAACTCCCACGCCAGCAATAAATACCACAATATACGCCGCTCAATTTCATATAAATCTGTCAGTCTCCAAGCTCGTTCTAAAGAGCCTTTCCGCAAAGCATCTAGGGGTGAATCTTGCGCTGTTGTCTGCAAGAGTTGCCGTGCGTGTAACAGCATAAATTCTGCCATTTCTCCTGCTTTGTCTTCCTCGGCGGCGGCTAACAAGGCAGTCTGCACCGTCTTCAAAGGCAAGTCAGGCTCATCGGGAAACTGTTTAATAGAGTGCGAGTAAAAGTCTTCGTTACGTGCGATCGCATACAACTCCTCGCACCGCTTCGCTTCGCTTAAATGTTCTGCATAGTATCTCAAGGCATAACGACTCTGCTTTCCCTGCCCATGACTACAGTAGTTAATCAATTTATCCAAGGCATCCTCACCATCGTCACCCAATTGGATAGCAAACGTCGTCCCCAATAGTGGGTGGGCAAAAGAGTAGGATTCATCCTTTGAAATCTTTATCCAGCGAGTCACTTGCCAACACTGATGTAGTTGGCGTAAACTGCGATCGCGCATTCCCGTAATTGCCTTAACATCTTGTTTTTCAAGTACGCCTTTCGCTACTGCCAACAGTGCAAAAAACTGCCACCTTTCATCGGGCAAATCTAGTTCATCTAAGCGCTTTAACTGCTGCTTGACATAGTTCTCAAATCCCTTGGGCGTTTGTGCCAATAGTTGTCGTATATCTTGTTTTTGTTTTGCAGCGTGACTCAACTCATCAATTAGATAACTCAGATAAAGTGGAAAGCCTTTAGTAATTTTCTCTAATTGGGTAACGAAATTTGTATCTTCGGCAAATACTGCTAACTCACCGTCACCAGTTTCTCGTAACCAGTCTGCGATCGCTTCTCTTGGCAAATACTTAAGGTGCAACTTTTGCGATTTTTCTGTCCAGTTTTCTAGATATTTTGGCTCTTCCTCGGATTCTGCTCTCGCTGAAACAATAACAAATACATTCTGAGGCAGAGGAGTGAGAAAGGGTAGCGAGAAGGGCATTTCGGCTGCGTCGATTTCATCTAAGGCATCTATAACAATGACTAAGGGCTTATCTTGCCTGGCGCCACACTCTTTTAATATGTTGTATAGCCTTTTCCTTAACTCATCTCGTTCGTTTGGCAGTTGCTCATAGTAGATTTCGTAATATCTATAAATTTGTCGTAACAAATTCCAATAAGCACTCTTAATATAGCGGGTTTTATCATATTGTTGGCTGAAGAAATGATAGGCAATAAAACATCTGTCACCTTGCCGTTCCCGGACCCAGTTAGCCAAAAGTGATGTTTTACCAAAACCAGCACCAGCCGTCACGAGCATTACACCACTGGAGTTATGAGCTAAAAAATTGTCCAGTTTTTGGAAGGAAGTTTTCTGAACCTCCTACAAACAACTCAGTGGATTTGTTGATGATTTGCTCAACTTTATCAACTACTTCCCAGTCAGGTTCTTTTCTTTCTTCACCAAAGTTTGCCTCTAAAATTTTTTCAACTTCACGGGCTTTCTCAATTTGGAATTTAGCAACCTCTTCAAGGATATTCCGATAATCCCAAATATCTTTTTTGACATCAAAACTAAACTTACCCTGAATTATTTTGTTAATTTCTTCATCCTCGTATTTTTTTTGTCTCTCTGTTATTATATAAATAATTATCCGCTCGTATTTTTCGTAAAGTTTGTGTTCAACAAACTTGGTTAATGTATCTTTAACTTTTTTAATACCGCGCGTGGCTGTAATTTGAAAAGCCACTCTTGCAGTTTCATCACCTAAATCAACGCTGGGGTAATTACTACCTTCTGTAAAATCTAAATTATTCAGATTTTGATAGCCGTAAACTTCAGCAAGGAGAGGAATTAATATAGTTTGAGCATCTTTATTAATGTCTGTTTTTTGCATTGCTGTTGCACTCCTAACCTGCTCAACAAACCGTGACATCAAAACTCTAATTCTTTGTTGCGATCGCTCAAGATTCATACTCTATATTCAGAAACTGATTTACTTCTGGTTATTATTGTACCTTACAGGGAATCGCCCTTTTTTTCCTGCATTGCGATCGCCTCTCTCCCCTCCTCAATCTTAAAGTGCGATCGCCCTTATTTTCCGTGCATTGCGATCGCCCCTCGGACATCTCAAATCCAAAAGTGCGATCGGCATCCCTAAGTTAAGATATAAACTGAGAAATCACCCTCATAGTAATACGACAGGAATGTGAGAGCGGAAATTCTCAAAATCTTTATCAGTAGTGAAAATGGTGTAGCCGCGACGATGAGCAACGGCACATAACAGAAAATCAGTATTTGAACCCTGAACGCCATTACTGCGACAGGTATTGAAAAACTCTGCGGCTAACTCATAATCTTCTGTTGTTAGCTCTAAATCAGGAAAAGCACGAAGATACTCTCGCAACCCTTGCAAACTGTTCCTTGTAGCGTACCCCTGAAAGCACATCCTGACGAATGGCCCCCAGTAAAACAACTCGTCCATCTGCAATCAAATCACGCAGTACATTAACAATAGCGATCGCATCATTTGTTGTGTTGCGCCGCCAGGCCAACGACCAAACGGAACTATCAACAAGAACATTCATAATGTTTGTCGCTGTTGCTTGTAGTTATAATCTTCATCGTAATCAATAGTACCAAACAATTCCATTACTTTTATTTGTTTGCGACGTTGAATGTACTCGCGGAAAGCTGCTTCTATTAATGTAGTAGGTGTTGGATGGTTACTCAAATCAAGGGCTTCTTGAAGGAGAGTTTTGTCAATTTCGAGCGTAGTTACCATATATTTTCCTCGTGCAAGTAGGGTATCACGTAATTGCCACCGAACAATGCTGTAATTTTAGTTTAGCACTGAAACTCTATCAATGGGCGATCGCTTTCTGCATTTAGTTCGCGGGAGAATGAAAAGCCTGTTTAGCTTGCGTAAGTCAGGCAAGTCGGCATTGATGAGGACTGCTCAAATCTCGCAATTTGGAAGCTTTGATTGCAGCAGGCATCCCCTGCCATTTATTTAAAATACTGATTTCCAACGATGACATCGATTTGAAGCCTGTAACGCAATACCTCAATCCAGTCTGATAATGCTTTGGGTGTAGCGCAATTGTCCCTTTGTCAAAGTGCGATCGCCCTTATTTTCCGAAAGTGCGATCGCGTTACAATAATGTCAAATATATTCAATCCTTCCGATCATTTCTTCAGGCACATACACTTCATAAATTAAAATTAAACTACGGATAATCTCGCCAGTGGAACGAGAATTAGGAGGACAATAGACAATTCCCGGATAATCGCTGGTATCACTTGCCATAATTAAAAAATCGTCATCGTGAGTTACTATCACGCGCTGCTGTTCGCGAATAAACGCTAGGTGTGACTCATCGCTTTTAGTACGCAACCCTGCATCAACTGTTGTCGTCACATCTATCCCGTAACGACGTAAACCGCGCGCAATATTAGAGTCAATATGTTCGTCTAAATGAAAACGAATTTGCTCACTCACCTCTAATTGCCCTCAATTTTTCTTGTAACGGAGATGGTGGACTATTACGCTTTAATTCTTCCACAATAGCTCGACTTTCAGCAGTGTGACGATCGATTTCTTCTCGACGATCGTAATAATAGGTCATTGCAGCATGAACTGAGGCAAGTGGTAAGTCATACTTGCCGGCAATTTCTTCTATAGAAATTCCCATTTTCAGATACATTTCGGCGATGTGTGCTACAGCAATTCGATGGCCAGCAATGCGTGGCTTACCACCAAGTACCCCAGGCGTAATTTCGATATGTTCTGTGATGACGGATTCATTAGACATTATAGTTAAAGGCTATTAATTGGTAATTTTTAAGCTCTTTAATATTAGCATAAATAGTCACAGTTACAGGAAATTGTAGGGTGCGTTAGACATTAATTATTTCGATTTCAACAAGTTTTTCGGATCGGACGCACCCTAGGGACAGTATTTCGATCGCCCCCACCATCAACTAGATGCAAGCTAGATCCAGTCCGGCCTGAATCGGGGGGAGTCCAGAAGTATAGAATAGAGGTTGCGGAACCGGCACACCGCCCGATCGCTCGCCCCCAGCAATTTGTTACCCTAAAAATAGAATCTCCCCTCCCTCAACTCCCTCCCATGAACAACGCTTCTCCCCTGATTCAAACCGTGACTCCAGAACGCTGGGCCGGGTTTAGTATGGACTTTATAGGGGCGGGTTACACGGGTTTGTTGGTCAAAAACGGCCGCGCCGTGCGTACCCTGAAATCCGGGCGGCATTTCAGCTTCGCCCTTCCCCTGCTAGAACAGTGTCAAATTGTCATCGTAGACACCAAACTCCGCAATTTAGAGGTACAGTCGCACGGAGATTTTTTGTCTAAGGATCGATTTTTAATTGATGCCACTCTGACTGTTATTTATCAAGTTATAGATCCGAAACGAGTAGCTTTAGAATTGTCCGATCCTATAGGTGCTTTAGCAAGTGCAGTTAAGGATTGTATGGGATTAGCGATCGGGCAAATACCCCTACAACAGCTTATCAGTCAAGGACGGCTGTTGCTGCGCCAAAATTTGCTCGATCGCGTCCAAGATTTTTATACCCTAGGTTTTAACTTAGAAGACGTGCGAATTGGCGATGTCAGCTTTCCCGAAACTAACGGAGTTATTCGCCAAGTTGAGGGAATGAGTGCCCGACAAGAAGCAGAAAATGCGGCAGCCCTGCAAATGAGAATTGCCGAAGCAGGCCGTCCGATTGTTCCTCAAGCTCCCGTACAGCAGTTAAACTTAATTTCAGGTAATTCTCCTGCGAGTCTTCCAGCTTCCGATACAGCAGCAGGGTTCGATCGAGATTTACAACAACTGACACAACAACTTGCTCAAAACAGCCTCCCTCCTGGGAGAAATCCTCCCCAACTTGCACCAACCGTACTCGCAAGCAGCGATCGCAAAACAACCGCATATTTAATCTACAAACTTTCTGGAGAAGCGATCGCCCTAACGGCCAATCCCTTTACAATTGGACGCGAACCAACCAACACTTTAGTATTGCAAGATCCGCAAAGTTCCCGCTACCACGCTCAAATCCGCCGCGCCACTGACGAACTTGGCAAACAGCGATATCAGCTTGTCGATAGCGGCAGTTCCAACGGCACTTTTGTAGGGGGGCAGAGGCTGGCTGCTAACGACCCTTTTTGGCTGCCAAATGGTTGCGAAATTGCGATCGGCGACCAAAAATGGATCTTTCAAAATTCGTGAGACAAAAATATGAAGTTATTTGAAACAGCAGATAAACAAAGATGAATCCCATCAGCGTTCATCTGTGTTTATCTGCTGACATCTGCGGTTAAAAAATTCCACTCTAAGTAACTTGCTTTAATCACAATATACAAGTAATAGATGCCGAATCTACCGTCAACAAGAGGAATGTTTTTTTACCGCAGATAAAAACAGATAAACGCAGATAAACGCAGATTAATTTCATCGCCTTTCATCAGTCAGGTTTCTGTAGTGCGTTGTCACGAGTCCCCGCCCTTCCGACACAGCTTGACAACTTCTCCCTCCCCAATTCCCTATACTCCCAGGTAGAAGTCTCTTGCCAACCCTAGGGGGGATATCTCCACAAGCATTTCGAGCGACAATTTGTCAAGATTGAAAATATAAGTAGAGGACAACCCCATGAACTTTTCTATACAATCTGTTTACAACTGGTACCGCGACACCCTCCGCAACCCCAAATACCGCTGGTGGATTATTCTGGGAACGCTGGCATATCTGGTAAGCCCGATCGACATTGCCCCAGACTTTCTCCCCGTCGTCGGACAAATTGACGATGTGGCAATTGCTGTGTTACTGATTTCCGAAGTTTCGCAAATGGCGATCGACTACTTTAAATCCCGCCAAACAGAGACAACTTCAGCATCCGAAGCCACCGGTGCCCCTTATTCTGAAGCCAAAGGCAGCACCGTTGACGTAGATGCAGTTTCTGTAAAATAATTGCCAAAAATAATCGAGCGCTACAGCCCCGACTTCTGTAAGAAGTCGGGGTTTTTGTTTTTTCAATGGCAACTGCTCAGATCGTGCTCCAAAGCTGGTAATTTTAACTATGATCCATCTGTGCTAACAACAAATTTTTATAGGTCACTAACCCCACCCTAAAGGGATGGGGCTTGTAAGGAAACCAAGCCATAGGTAGAAAACAAGCGCAAGTAGGACTAGACAACGGTTGAGAAACCAATTTGAACTAACTGAAGGTGGCACTTTCATTGGACGTTACAGGCGCTATTCCTAACCCGTAACCACTCCGTTAGTCAAAGTCGAAGGAAATTAAACAGTTAGGCTTATCGCCAAACAAAAACCATGCAATACGTTCCTGTAGTGGACTTTGAGCAACGTCCTTTAATGCCAACAACACCCGCAAGAGCAGAGCGTTGGATTAAATCTGGAAAAGCAACACCATTTTTCCGTAAAGGGATATTTTGTGTTCGCTTAAACGTTGAACCTTCAAATCGTCATACTCAACCTGTAGCAGTTGGAATCGATCCGGGTTCTAAACGTGAGGGGTACACAGTCAAATCAAAAGCTCATACCTACTTAAATCAGCAGTTTCATGCTGTTGATTGGGTTAAAGAGGCTGAGGAGACAAGTACAAACGCCAGACGTGGAAGGCGCAATCGAAAAACACCTTGTCGCCAACCTCGTAAAAACCGTAAGCGTGGCGGGATGCCTCCAAGCACTAAGGCGCGTTGGCAATTCAAAATCCGAGTAGTCAAAGTTTTTGATACCATCTTTCCTATCTCAGACATTGGAATTGAGGATGTAAAAGCATTGACCAAAAAAGGTTGTCGCAAATGGAATAAGTCATTTTCGCCCTTAGAAGTTGGCAAAAAATGGTGTTATTCCGAGTTGGAAAGAATTGCACCTGTCACCCAATTTGATGGCTATACCGACACCTACTTAACTCGTCAAAAATTATGTCTCAAAAAATCTAAGGTCAAGTTATCCAATGTTTTTGATGCCCATTGTGTCGATTCTTGGGTGCTAGCTTACCTGTTGGTAGGTGGCGATATATCACCAAAAAATATGGTGGTGATGGAATGTAAGCCCATCCGCATTTATCGCAGACAATTGCACGTTTTTAACCCTGGGAAAAACGGATATCGCCGTCCTTACGGTGGCTCCATGTCGCAAGGATTGAACCGCGGGGGGATTGTCAAGCATCCTAAGTATGGAAAGTGTTACGTAGGTGGCGAAGATTCTAAAAAATCTCGCATTAGCCTCCACAGTCTTGGTACAGGAAAACGCCTGTGTCAAAACGCAAAGCCCACAGATTGTAAGTTTCTGGCTTACAACTCATGGCGAACTGTAAAGCCGTCCTAAAAGGACGGGGTTTCAAACCCATTTTCTGATGAAGTTTAGCGAAATAGTAGAAAAACTTAACTTAGCCACCAGTCGCACCCTCACAGCGTCGGTTGCTACCGATCCAGAAATTACAGGCGCCGCCCCTGTTGATGAAGCTGCATCGGGCACAATCAGTTACATAGAAGGTGCTAAATTTGCCGTTCATACAGCCACTACAAATGCTTCGGCTTTAATTTTACCCTTAGATGAAAGCCTCCAAGCTCAATGTACCGATCGCAATATCGCTTGGATTGCCGCAGCAGATCCGCGATTGCTGTTTGCTGAAACGATCGCCATTTTCTATCAACCCTTTCGCCCAGCATCGGAAATTCATCCCTCAGCCGTAGTTCACCCCTCAGCAGAAATTGGTGAAAATGTCTATATCGGCCCCCACGTCGTTATCCAAGCAAAAGTCAAAATTGGCAGCAACGTTTGCATTCATCCAAATGTCGTAATTTACCCAGATGCGGAAATAGGCGAAGGCACTGTTTTACACGCTAATTGTGTCATTCACGAACGTACTCGCATCGGGGCAAATTGCGTGATTCACAGCGGTGCGGCGATCGGCAGCGAAGGTTTTGGGTTCGTGCCGACAGCCACAGGATGGGTGAAAATGGAGCAGTCTGGCTGCACTGTATTAGAAGAGGGCGTTGAGGTTGGCTGCAACAGCACGATCGACAGGCCCGCTGTAGGAGAAACCCGCATCGGCCAGAATACAAAAATCGACAATTTAGTACACGTAGGTCACGGCTGTCAAGTAGGAAAAAATTGCGCGTTTGCCGCTCACGTCGGCATGGCCGGCGGGGTAAAAATTGGCAACAATGTAATTTTGGCAGGTCAAGTGGGAATTGCCAATCAAGCGAAAATCGGAGATGGGGCGATCGCCACAGCTAAAGCCGGAATTCACAGCGACGTGCCCGCAGGTGCGATCGTGACGGGCGTTCCAGCAATTCCCCACAAACTATTTCTCAAAGCCGCAGCCGTCTACAACCGCTTGCCCGAAATGTACCAGTCTCTGAGGCAAATTCAGCGCAAGCTCGATCGGTAGTCATTAGTTATATACTTAAACATCTTGATTCATTCTTGTATAATGTCAAGTTGTGTAGGGGCGGATTCACGAGTATTCTTAATTTTAAAGCCCACAGCTCGATCGAGCCGCCCCCCATATAAGGACGCATCAACCGCACATGATATCACCTGTTAAAAGAAGAAGATTTAACGATCGCCCGCAACGAATTTTCGAGAGTTTGAGAGTCTTCTTCACGCGCGCGTGACAGGGCACACTTAATTCAGTATACCGAAATTATTGACTATCCATTTCAGAGCTAGTCGCAAAGAGAGCGATCGTCCTGTAAATTCGGGTTATTCTTCAGATAATCCCCTGCTTTCTGGCAACCAATCTTTAAAAGATTATTGAGATTCATACTCCAAAGCAAGGGTTTACGGTAATAGTAATTATCCTTGTCACGAGTCCAGGTAAAAATCTGCTGTCCCTCAGAGCTAAAGCTAATGTTCTGACCGCCAAAGGTATTCCAACTAAAGCTTTTTAGCATTGTCCCATCACGGCTCCAAATTTTAACTGCACCACTATCATCAGCCGAGGCAAGCATCTCACCATTTGGGCTGAAACTAAGACTTTTAACAGACGCACTGTGTCCTGATAAGCGATGCTCAAGCTTGCCACTTTGATAATCCCAGAGGATAACAGTGCTGTCATCGCTAGCTGAGGCTATCCTTGAACTATTCGGATTGAAAATTACATCCCGAACAGGGCTTTTATGTTCTTCAATAGTTTTAATCAATCCAGCTTTTAAGTTCCAAAGTTTTACGGTTTTGTCATCACTGGCAGATGCAAGTATCTTACCGTTTGGACTAAAACGGACGCGATTCACTTTATCTGTATGTTTGTCTAAAATATGCAGTGCATGACCATCAAAATCCCACACTCTCACTGTTTTATCATCGCTGGCAGAGGCAACTAGCTGACTGGTAGGACTAAAACTGACACTATTGATGCGATCGCGGTGTCCTTTTAAAGTAGCAACTATTTTTTTGTGATCGCTGTTCCAGAGTTGCACCACATCTTCAACACCGGAAACAGCAAATGTCTTGCCATCCGCTCCAAAATCCACACGTTCAACACGGTTCCCGTGTCCCTTAAGAGTTAAAAGCAGTGTACCGTCGCTCTCCCAAAGTTTGACAGTATTATCTTTGTCTGCAGTGGCAAGCATCTTACTATTTGGACTAAAATTGACTAAAGTAATTTTACTGTGATGTCCCTTCAGGAATTGGATCAGCTTGCCATTATTACTACTCGAAAGCTTTATTACATTATTCCGATCGACAGAAGCAATTAGTCTTCCATCTGGACTAACACTAATTGGAGGAACGTCATCCCCGTCATTTTTTATATTTCCAATTAGCCGACCTTTTCTGTTGTAAAGTTTGACGTTATCCTTAGCTATCAATATAATGGTTGCGCTGTCTGGACTGAAATTAATTTTAGGGGAATCATCGCTATTGTCTGCCAGAGTGGCGATTTCTTTCCCGTCAACACTCCAAAGTTTGACACTACTAGAACTAACTGAGACAAGCAGTTGGCTGTCAAAGCTAAAACTGACATTAATAACGTTATAGAAATTTTCCGGAAAAGTGTTAATCAAAGCCCCATTCCGCCTCCAAAGTTTTACCTTGCCATCCGAACTCGTGGTAGCAATAATCTGATTGTTGGGGCTGAAAATCGCGTTATAAACTGGTCCATCATGCCCCTTGAGGGTTTGAATCACTTGTCCATTCCGACCCCAGAGTTGCACCTCATTGTAATTGCTAGGGACAAATAACATCTGACTGTCGGGGCTGAATCTTACTTGACTGTTATCGGAAGAAGTCCCTCGATTAAATCTGTCGCTCGACTTTTCAATTATTTTAAGCAGTGAACCGTCGCGTTTCCATAATTTAACTGTGTTATCCAAACTGACAGTAGCAATAAGCTGGCTGTCAGGACTAAAAATAACTTCTGCAATCTTCTTTGTATGAGCTTGTAAAGTGGCTACCCACTTGCCATCTTGGTTCCACAGCTTTGCTATATTGTCTTGGCTGACAGTAGCAATAAGCTGACTGTCAGCACTAAAAATTACCTTGGTAATGCGTGCTTTGTGACCTTGCAGGCTTCCAATTAGCGTGCCATCCGATCTCCACAGCTTCGCTGTATTATTTCGATCTACAGTAACCATCAGCTTACCGTCAGGACTGACTTCGGGAAATGACGAATTCAGCTCGAAGGTATTCAGTAATTTGTTTGTACTGTTCCAGAGTTTTGTCGTCGCCTGAGTACCCATTAAAGCAATTACCTTACCGTCGGAACTGAAACTTGCGTTTTCCATGCGATCGGCAAGTTCTATGGAATTTTTTACGGTTCCGTCGCTGTTCCAAAATTTCAACTGGTTGTCATCAATAGAAACGGGCAAATTGTCAGGGCTTAGCCCGATAATATTGCTTTTATTAATTCCCTCTTCATGGATATTCAAATTCTCTGAATCTAGAGTCACAAGTTTCACTACATTGTCCTTACCAGCTAAGCCAAGAGTTTTAGTATCAGGACTCAAATTGCCAGTTGTCGGAGCGGGGAGGCTTAAATCTTTCAACTTTTCAATCTTACTACCTCCTATCTTCCAAAGATTCCCTTCATAATATTTAGTAACAGTAGCCAGCAACTTACCATCAGAACTAAAACAAGCGAAAACAGGATTAAAAAAATCTGCTATATTATTAAATGTTGTGAGTAAAATACCATCAAATTTCCAGATTTTGAGGGTATTGTCCCTACTAGCTACACTCAGAGTTTTGCTATCTGGACTGAATGCCAAGTCAAGAACGCCAGGACTATTGATAGATTGAAGTTGCTTGGCCTCTAAACTCCACAGTTTGATAGTACCATCCTCACTAGCTGAAGCAATCATTTGACCGTCCGGGCTAAAACGCACGATGTTAACAGTAGAAGTATGCCCTTTCAGCTTTTCTTTCTGAGTGCCATCAATTTTCCAAAGTCTTACACTATTGTCCCGGCTAGCAGAAACAATCGTCTTACCGTCTGGACTAAATCGAATATTTGTTACCCAATCGCTGTGTCCTTTTAAACTTTTAATTAATGTGCCATTCAGACGCCAGAGGTAAATTTTACTATCCTTGTTTCCAGCGGCAATAATTTGACTGTCGGGGCTAAACGCGACGCTAGTAAATTCATTCCCATATTTTCCTCCTTGCAAAGCAGGTTTTTTCTCGCTACCGTCGCGGTTCCAAAGCTTCACAGTTTTATCTTGACTAGCAGAAGCAATGAATTTGCCATCAGGGCTAAAACTAATATCTGCGATCGTATCGGTATGACCCTCCAATCGGTTGCGATCTCTGACGTTATAAACAACCTCTTGCAATCTCGACACTACTTGATTCTTAGTATTCGGTTCTATTTTCCATCCATATTTAAGCTTTTTTCCAGCTTTTAAACCTTCTACCAACGCCTCTAACTCTTTGTTTGAAGCCCACAGAGATTCGGAATTAGCGCTAATTTGCTTGAGTTCAGCATTAGTTTGACCGATTTTTGCCTCAACTCCAAATACACCTGCTAGGACTGCGAGAACTGCCATGATAGCCCCGCCGGCAATCGCCAGTTTTAATTGACGTTTCAGCACCCGATTTAACTCAGCTTCACTTTGCTTTCTTTGCGCTCTTTCTTTTTCCAATTCTTCAATCAGTTCGTTGTTTTTTTGACGGCGCACGAAATCAGCCAGATAATCGTGAACGAGTTGATAGCGATTGTCGGGAAAACTAGGTAACAGCAATACCAACCCAGACTTTACAAAAATTTCCAGAACTAACTCTAGGTGACTTATCTCTGTTAGTAAGTCTTCTAAACCTTTTTTTAAATCATCACGAGTTCTGAGGGGTCGAGTGCTATTTTCATCTGTTAGCAGCCACAAAACAAGTTCAGCAAGCTGCTTATTTTCTGAACCGCAGTCTTTAATAACTTCTTCTAAAAATCTCGCTACCAGTGCTGCTTTCGGCCCTTTTTTTTGATATTGGGCTAGGGTCGTAATATTCTCAGATTGTAATTGTGAACCCACAATTTGCAGTTCGACTGGACGCACCTCGTTAACTTCACCTGCTAAATCTTTGACAAGTTCATCAATCAAAGCAGGTTCTAACTCAAACTGAGTTCTTTCAGTTAAACTTTGAATAACTAACTTTGCCTCATCTGGCTTAAAGTTACCTAAGTGAAAAATAATATTTTTATCCAAAATATTATTATGAATAACATCAAAATTAGTGAATCGCGTACACTCTAATAAATAATGCAGGTAATCTTCTCGAAGGGAAATAATTACTTTTACATAAGGGATATCTAAACAAGCGCGCAAAAAATCATAAAACTTTTTTCTTTGTACGCTGTCTTTACAAATAAAGAAAAATTCTTCAAATTGGTCAAAAATCAGAATAGTTAACAGATTATGCTCCGCATTTTTTCGCAACTGAGCGAGCAGAGAGTCTGTTAAACTCAAGGTAGGAGAGTCAAGCCTAAAATCAGATTCATCATCTTCTCTTTCTTCGAGATTAAAAATGGTTAAAGAAAATCCTTTTTGAATATTGACCAGTTCTTTTGCCAAACACTTAGCCAGTTCATCAGCCCAATCTGCATAAACCTGCTGTAAAACTGGCAGAACACTGCGGGCATTAATCGGCTTTTGCTTCAAAGCAGGGATTAGTCCAGCCTGCTCGATCGAGCTTTTGCCAACCCCTGATTCACCGTGGATGATCGTCAGTTTGCAGTCATCTCGCTCGATCCGTTCCAGCAAGCGTTCGACACTGTGCAACCGTCCCGAAGAGGCGATTTCCTGGGCAACTTCGTCTGGCGATTCAGACGAGGGTAAGGCTGGGTTGGCAATCTGTTGTTTTGGCTGCAACCTCCCTGCACCGATGAAAGCTCGAAAACCAAACTGACTTTCGATCGCTTGTCGCTCTTGTTTAATCTGAAAGGCATTGAGGTATTGTCCTTGTTGGAAATAGTTTTCTCGCAAATTTGTCAAAATCTGGATGTAAAGCTCTGGGTCGTATTGAGATTTGGTTTGATTTCTGGCAGTTTCTAAAGTGGCGATTGCCTCTGATACCTGACCGAGTTGCTGTTGTGCTTTCGCTAGCGAAAATAAATACCAGCCTTGATGAAAAGAAAGTTCTAAATCCAATAAAACACTTTGTTCCGGTGATGGATTTGATATAGCCTTTGTAGCATCATTTAGTAGAATCAGAGCCTGCCGAGCCGCTTGTTTTGCCTCAATCCACAAGGATTTAGACAATGCCACTTCAGCGAGAAAGCCATGAACTCGCGCTTGTCTGAATTGGTCGTAATGGGTTTGATGGAGAACTAAGGCTTTTTGCGCCACGAGTTCTAGTTCGTGCCAATGCTTCAGCCGATGCAACACCTCTGCCAAGAAATTGATAAATTTAGCCGCTAAGTCGGAGCGATCGGCTTGTTCAAAAGCCTCTATTAACTGCTGAAAATACTGTCTGGCGCGATCGGCAGCTTGCTGATACTCCACGCGATGTCGTGCTGCATAATTACGCCACCAAAGTCCAATATAAAATAGTAAAAGTCCTGAACGCTCCCGATCGCCTGTTTGCTTCCACAAAGCAAAACTCTGCTCGTAATGCTCGCGAGATGCAACATCGGAATTATCCGCAACTCGACCCAATATAAATTCCAAACCCGCTTCCAACTCAGGGTCTAACGTCACGCCTCGATGTTGCAATTCTTCACGAGCTGACTTGAGTTCAGCACAACGCGGAGAACCATTTTCAAGATCGAGTGCAGCATTATCTAAAAATACGTTCTCGCGAGAATTTAAAACCTTAGCAAACACCTCATCAACAGTTTGCCGAATGAATTGAATCAACTCGTCCACGGTCATTTGAAACTCCACCGTCGTTGCCCAACTGTGGAAATCTGGAATCAACCGAATCAGCTTGCACAGGATCGCATCTGTCACCCACAGCACTACAGGAAAGTTAAAGTTGCGAAACTCCTCTCGAATCTGATTGGTGGCCGTCAAAACCGCGTCGAGTTCGCGCGCTGACTCCAGACCAAGTATCATTAGTGCATTAGGTTGTTCTGTACCCAGTTCTTCTGTAATCCTGGTGTAGAGAGTTTGAACGGACTTTTCTAGCACCAATTCCCGCATCTGAACCGGACATTGTTCCCGCAACTGCTGCGCAATTTGTTCCCGCAATGTTCTGTAGTTGCAAACCGCTAAAATTAAGGAAAACTCTTCTTGAAAGCAAGTAATTCCCCGGATAAGGGTTTTCAAAGACTCTTGATTAATCTGTATTAACTCGGGTGACGAATCATTCATAATTGCAACTCCTTTGCCTCTGCTAAAATAGGGTTGATATCAAACCAACTTTCATCTGCATCGCGATACTCAAAGACAAACAAACTCCGCAGTAAAGTTTGATATTCTTCCTCACCTCTGACAGTTTTTTGTTGCGCTACCAGCCGTAGCAGTTCCCATTCGTGGGGCGTGATTGCTTTACTCAGTTCGCTGCGCCGCTGGCTAATGACTCGCTCTACCAAATCGCGGGAAAAAGGCGGGTCGTCTTTTTTCATACAGCTATTAAGCAGCACTAACAAGTTCCGCACATGACCGCCGCTGACTTGACAGAGGTAATCTAACGTTTCTGATGCGTCAAACACTTCTGAGATTAAGTTGATGCGTTGTTCTGAATCTACATTAGGGAAAGCTCTTGCTAGAATCATTTTTCGGAGCAAAGCAATGCCTTCAGAGCATTGACTGCCGTCTCGTTCATGCACTCGCACCATCGGCAACAGTTGAGGATCTGAGCCAAAGCGATTAGTCAAATTTTCTTTGTCATTGGAGAAAGCTAGAACTAAGGGGACGGTGTAGACAACGTGGCACTTGAGTTTGTTCAGTTGTTCTCCTCGGTCTACAAAAAGGTACTCAGGTTGAGTTCTTCCTGATGACCTTGGCTTGCTATCAATCCGGTCTAGATTGTCAACAATCACGACCATTCCGGCTTTGCCTTGCTGCTTTAGCTGCTTTTGGGCGGGTTCAATTAGTTCCTGATTAATGGCTTCTAAGATATTATTGACTCGCGGCTCTAAGTGTTGTCTTAACAGAGAGCGAATATCTTTACTATCCTTTGCTTTGGTGGTGATTTCTCCTATTCCTACTGCTAGGGAAAACTTTCCTGGTTCTGCATTTATGCCGATATCGCCCACGACAGGAACTTTAGTTTTGATTCCGGTGATTTCTGAGTTTAAAAGGTTGGCAGCTCCTTGGAGTAAATTCTGGAAACGGGTTGGTTGGAGTTTGATTTTAGCTGCCTCTAAACTTTGGCTCACTTGACGGGCGATCGCCAGTAAGATATCGCTGATATCCACATCTCCCATATCGAAGTCTTGAGAAGACTCAAAATAAACTACGTGGAAACTTTTTTGTTCTAACTCTGCTTTTAGTCGCGATAATTCAGTAGATTTCCCGCAACCGATATGTCCGGTGAATAACTGACAAGTTGGCTCATCTTGGGAGAAGATTATAGCACGACCCAGTTCTTTGATCAGATTGCTCCCTCGCACTGCTGAAAAATCTATGTAATACTGTCTATCTTCAGGTTGGCTGATATCAAGAGTCCGGCTGGGATTGGATGCTTTAAAAAATCTGTGAAAATCTAGTGTCATCACACCCTCACTTATATATTATGCTCGATTATATTCTGTATTTAGGTTCTCAGCACTCACTGCCTCAATGCTGGCTCTGTGGGGGCACTTACACCCCTCCAACTCCAAGTGTCGAAAGTTACCGTCAGGAAATCGGGTGCTTTTGATTTGACGGTGGAAAAGGTATGCTTGCAGAGTATTCGTTGGAAACCCTGCCACGCCAATTCACCATTTTGATGGTTACTTTTATTGCCCTTTGTCCAGTAATGTCAAGTTTATAACTGATTAGAAGCGTACCGATCTCAACCCATTAAATGTGGAATAGTATTACTAACCTGCGACTGCTGTCGCCGTCCATACCAGCAATTGTCAAAATAATCTTGTTTTTTTCAACTTGGATTGTTGTGTGGCTTCCCGCAGCGATTGTGCTGGCGATCGCCCTCAAATGGCATCCGCCCCAACCCCTAGGAAACAAAAAACTACCTTTACTAGCTTCCCTCTACGTGATTGTCCCCTTCATTTTATGGGTGACAAGTTGGATTGAAAACACATCTTTTGCCAATTGGGGTTGGGATTGGCAACCCGCAGTTTTGATGTCATTAATGCGGGGATTAAGATTAGGAATAATTAGTTTAATAATTTTATTCGGTCTGCAATTAACCGCAGGCTGGATCGAGCTACAAAAAAGCGAAAATTCCACCGAAACAGTCGAAAAAAAGATTAATTTTTGGACTTTAATCATTAACCCTGCTAGTCTGCTGACTCTGTTATTAGCACTGTGGATTAGCGCCACAGAAGAGTTAATCTTTCGCGGCTGCTTGCAAACAATCCTCCAGCAAGATTATTCAGTGCTAATTGCAGCAGCGATCGCCAGTTTCATTTTTGCGATCGCCCACCTAATTTGGGCCGCCAAAGAAACTCTACCGCAACTGCCAGGATTGTGGTTGATGGGGATGGTTTTAACATTAGCCCGCATCGCCGACAATGGCAGTTTAGGATTGGCGATCGGCATTCACGCAGCTTGGATTTGGGGTATAACTACCGTAGATACAGAAGGCGCAATTAAACCTACTTCTAGAGTACCAGAATGGATTACAGGAATAGCAGCAAAACCCCTAGCAGGTGCAGCCGGAATTCTGTTATTGCTAGCAACAGCAGCCGTACTGTTCTTAATTACAAATTAAAACCTAATACCCCAAACCCATTTAAAACTACCTATTGTCTTCCTCTCTTCCTCTGCGTTCTCTGCGCCCTCTGCGGTAAAAAAAAGATTAGATTCCATAAAGCGACAACAAAAACTACCACAAAAACATAGATAACACAGCCATTAATCTGCGGTTAAAAATCAGACATTAATTCAAATGTCGATCGATCGTCACAATCGAAACTGGCCGCAACGCATCAAAACGAGTTGAATTCCCCCGATCCACAGAACGCGATAACTGCACTTGCACGATTCGGTAACTCCAGTGCGGTTCCCGGCGCACCCGATCGCCCATCCAGCTCAAAACAACAGCAATATCCTCAAAAGCATCCAAAGCCAACACGATCGAGCCTCCAGGAAGCAGCCGCAGCGCGCAAACGCCCAAAATTTTAGTCAACCCTCCCCCACTACCGCCAATAAAAATCCGGTGCGGAGGACGCAAGCGGTGCAAGATTTCCGGGGCGGTTCCGTAAATCGAAAACACATTTTGGAGCCCAAAACGGCCGTAGTTGAACTCGATCGCAGAAGTACCAGAAACCGTTTGTTCGATCGCGTACACCTCAGACTGCGGGAATAAACGAGCAATTTCGATCGACACAGAACCGTTACCAGCACCCACATCCCAGACAACTTGTCCCGGTTGCAAAGCCAATTGTGCCAGCACCAACACCCGCACTTCCCGTTCAACCGTCAAACCAGGCCTGTCGCCGCAACCGATAAAAGCTGCATCCGGTATTCCCAACAAAGGCAACTTTTCCAAATCCAAAGGTTCTGCCCTCGGCGGGGACTCCCGCAGCATCACCACCACGCTTAGCGGAGAAAAAGACTCTCTCAGCAAAGCTGACAGAGAACGGAGGCCCACCCGCTCGTCAGGAGAACCCAAATTTTCGCAAACCCAAAACTCGTAGCGTGTAGGCAAATCTAGAGCTTTCACCAAATTTGCCAGGGCAGCCGGAGTGTGAGTTTCGTCGGCGAGCACTGCAATTTTCTCGACACCGAGTTTGAGTTTTGCCGTCAGTTCCTCAAAATAACGTCCTTGAGAGCCAACAAAATGAGCGTCTTGCCAAGGGATTTGCAAGCGGTTAAAAGCCAACTGCACAGAACTGACGTGGGGGTGAAAAGTCAATTTTTCTGCCGGCAATTGGGCAATTAACAACTTTCCCCAGCCGTAGAACAGCGGGTCGCCGGCTACTAAAATTACGATCGGTCGATCGCGGCGTTCCACCGTCCCTGCAGAGGGATCTAATTCGGGTTCACTCGCCCACCAGCGCCGAATTTCCAGAATTGCTTCGGTCAAATCTTCCAACGCCCAGCGCTCTCCGTCGTGCTGGGGAAAATAGCTCAAATGGCGCTCGCTCCCTATTAGCAGAGCGGCCATTTCTATAACCTGCCGCGCCGATTCGCTCAGCCCAGCAGCTCCATCTAAACCTATACCAACAACGTGTACTGTCACTTTTTAAGCAAAAAGTAAAAAACCAGAATTACTGATTTTTCCTGGTTTTTCATCAGAAAATGGGTTTGAAACCCCGTCCTTTTAGGACGGCTTTACAGTTCGCCATGAGTTGTAAGCCAGAAACTTACAATCTGTGGGCTTTGCGTTTTGACACAGG
>Ga0164305_10000103_pt1 | contig 26430 bp, 19 predicted proteins | sample Whisoiple_237_MG_FD_110215 | JGI IMG/M metagenome (GOLD analysis project Ga0164305, IMG submission 110215) | Soil microbial communities amended with pyrogenic organic matter from upstate New York, USA - Whitman soil sample_237_MG | ecosystem: Environmental > Terrestrial > Soil > Agricultural...
AAATGGTCATAAAAAAGGTCAAAAAAATTATATTTCTCTCGGTTGTGCCGACAATTTATAGATTGCTGTCAACATCCTAAAGCTTACTATGAAAATGTTAAACCTGAATGTCTCACAATGTATGTCAATGGTATGAGTCTTCGAGGAATTGAGAGAGTCAAAATGTGCATCATACGACAATTAATTGGCTCAAACAAGTAAGAAAAGTTTTTTCGGATTGTCTTCTAGCGCACAGAGACCAATCCACAAGTGGGTGAATTGGATGAATTAGAAACATTGGCCGGCTGAAAAATTTTCATTTGGTTATGGACATAGTTATACCCCTTTAAACCAGGTATTTTAGGAATGGTTTTAGGCGCTCGTAATGCAAAACATTGGAACCACTTTGTACTCTTGTTAGTAAATAGAAATGCTATTTTTATGTGACAGAGGGCTGGAAAGTTTACCCTAATTTTATTAGCGAGAAATCTCAAATTATTAGCCAAACCTATACGACAAGAGTTGAGGGCGAAAAGACAAGGTTAAGACATTCTTTAGCTCGTGTGAAACCCAAAAATATTTGTTATTCTCAATCAGGCAACAAGTTGCTAAGACCTTCCCTTCAATTTTTAATTCACTATCTCAAATTGGCCGATGTTTCAATTCCATATCAAAATCAAAGAAATTATTTTGGTCCTAGGCGATAGCCGGCGTTGCTTAGTGATAACATTATTCAGCAACGCCTTTTTTGGTAGGTAATACCATCTAGGCGCTCAACGAGCTTCGGTTTCCTGCAAATACCGCCAAACTTCCTGATGACATACGTGCCAAAAATACAGGGCTAAATTCAGAAGAGCTAATAATTTAGTGCCATCTTCTAACATCGCGTGTACTCCTTGATTTTGCAAGTTTAACATATCCTCAAACCTGGAGATCGCGAATAAGAGAAATGCTGCGACTAATGGCAGGTAAGGAGTGGTTTTGATGTATCGCCAAAACTTAACTCCGTAAAGGAAAACAGCACTACCATAACACAAATAAATTAATTTCTTAGATATTCCCAACCGAGAAATAATCAAAGTCATCCGAAACCTGTCATCCAGGAAAAAGACTCCGAGTAGTAAAGCACTAAAACATAAGAATATCGCCGATCGACTGCGCGGATTTTTCTGGCGCAGCACTCCGAAAGTAAATGCACAAATTGCTACGGGGATGCACCAGAGGACTTCGGAAACTCCGGTGAGAATGCCTTCGTAAGGGAACCAGAAATTAAAAGGATCGCTAAAGAGGCGTTCAACTCCGTCTCCCTGGTTGTTGAGTTTTGCGTATACGCTCAGCCCGCCCAAAATCAGAACAGTCAGAATGTTAAAAGCAGCTAAAAACCGTACACGAAAAAAGTGTTTTTTGAAAAAGTCTAAAGAATTTGACAAGTTGGGAATTTTATCGAATAAATGCAGATGCTTCATAAAAAATGTCTCTCATCAATAGGGAGCGTTACTTATTTACGGGTAGCCAAACCACAAATGTAGTGCCGCGATCGGTTGGATATAAATGAGTTTCAGAAGAGGGCAGCCATTCAGGATTGACGGGGGAAAATACTTCTATTTCTCCTTGCATTTGGCGGACTAAATCGCGGGCGATCGCCAAACCCAATCCTGTACCCGGAATTTCGGTCTGCGCTTTTTCTCCCCGGTAGTGCCGCTCAAATAAATGTTCTAAATCCTGGGGAGGAATGCCGGAACCTGTGTCGCTGACGGCAACTGCTATGGCAGGCAATTGGCTGTATCCTGCCCGATCGCCATCCGCTGCTTTGTACCTTACTTTAATATAAATTTGGCGGCCGGCAGGGGTATATTTCAAAGCATTGTCAATTAAATTGCTCAAAACTTCGCGCAAAGCTCGATCGTTCGCTGAGACTGGTGGCAAATTCGCCTCCATGTCGGCTACCAATTTCAGATTCCTTTCAGATGCGATCGCCTCGGCGGAAATTAACAGCGGTTTTAAGACTTCTGCCACAAAACAGGATTCCTCCAAATTGGCTGCAGGTGACAGCGACAGAGGAGAATGCCGGATTGATTCCACATTGGACATTGCTTTTTCTGAAGTGCCCGATCGCAGTTTGAGATGTGCTTCGCCGGTGTCAACGGTTCGATCGAACTGGCCGAGCAACTCTTGCAGCCGATCGCTCTCTCGGACAATACTAAAAGCCACATTGCGGTTTTTGTCTTCGGGTACCAACCGCCGCGCTAACAGCTTGCCAAAAGTTCGCAACGCTGTCAGCGGACTTTTGAACTGGTGCAGCAAATTGTGCATCGTGTCGTAAACCTGAGCCTGGATTTGCCGACTCGTACCCAATTCCTGCTGCATCCACTGCGAGCGCTGGTCTAAAATGCAGGCTAGGGCTAAGGTGCGAGCAATTTGTTGTATTTGAGCCTCTTCTCGCTCGTTCCAAGGCCTGTCTTGCCGACCGCTGACTAGGAGTCCCATTACAGCTCCCTCGTGTATCAGAGGCGTCACAATTTGCCTGCGCTGCTGCCACACATTCTCCGGGCCTTGGCACTGATGGGAACTGCGCTCATTACCCGGAAGCGGTTCGGGTGCGATCGCCCCTACCGTTGATTCTTCCACAGGCTCAACAGGCTGCGCCAGCAGTCGCGGTACCGGTTTCACTGTCGAGCTTTCGGAAGATTGCAACCTCAACCCCTGATTTTCTTCCGATTCGGCTGAGGTTTCTGGGTAAACTGCGATCGGCACCAACTTTGCTTCGCTGCCTTCTACCAACTCTTGTGTCAGGTATACCGCGCTGAATTTCGCTCCCAAACTAACGGCGATGGCTACCTGCGAGCGGCAAAGTTTGACAAATTCTGAACTGGCTGGCATTAACATGAGCGCCACATTAAGATATCTAACGGAATTCTAAGTAAATTACAAACGATCGGCGGCCGATTACTGATGAGAGACTTCTAGATTTCAGGTTTCTTCCCTTTGATAGAAGGCAGCTATGTTGAAGGCATCGGGCTTTCATGAACCCAGATTGCCCCGCATCGCCGTCCGCGCAGCTTCCACCGATCCCCAACCTTGGCTTTTGGCGGAATTTGGGCCAAACCATACCACAACCGCTACACTTTTGTCGATCGGCACGAATGTTAAGATTATGTCGATATATTAAAAACAGTTGAATTTTTGAGCTAGAACGGATATACTGGCCTCGGATTTGGTAGCTATCATTACAACCTGTCTGCTCATACTGTCTGCTCACAGAGGAGGTAAAGAAATTGGCCAGGAGACGCAAACGCAAGAGTCGCCGCCGACAAGAAGGACGCAGAATTTTAGAGTGTGTGCCTCAATATAGCATCGAGAGCGGCGAAGATAAACCCGTAACAGCGGCTCGCAAGTTCATCCATGCAGAAGGCATTGCTCCGCCAGCTTTGCTGTTAGTCAAGCGTAACGAGCATACCACTGACAGATACTTCTGGGCTGAAAAAGGTTTATTTGGAGCCCAATACGTAGAAGAGAACCATTTCTTGTTTCCCAGCTTAAAGGTGATGTTGGAAGCTACCACAGAAAAAATTCCTGTGGTGTCAGCGGGCCGCGCATAGCTGAAAATGTTTAGCTCAAAACATTGACAGCAATGTTTTTCTAAGTCTTTTAACAACAGCGCGAGAGTTCTCATTGTCTGGAGAGTGCCAACTGAATTTATGCGAAAAGTCCTTAGGAATTAGGGTATAAGGAGCCATCGCAACAGGCTCGATCGCAGCAGCGAGCGATCGCCACAATTGGCACTTTCACGATAATGGTTTTTTTTTGACTGTTTTGTCGATCGAACAAGCGGATCAAAAAAACAGCCACGGGTTTATCAACGAGAAAGCCGCTCTTGAGTTATCGGTTTGTCAGCTAGAAGTGTAACTACGGCATCTAGCATATCAAAAAACGTTCCGCGTCAAACTTTTAATCGAGCGGTTTCAAATCTAAAGCTTTTTGCATGGCTGCTAGTTCATCGCGGTGAGCTCTGACAGTAACAAAGCTCTTGGTTTGGCTTCCCGACTCAGCAACTGATTCGAGTTTGAGGGAGACTTGCTCAGAGCGTCCAGCTTTTTTCCAGTAAAATACCCCGGCTAGCGGGGACAGCAGTACCAAAGCTAGGAAAATTTGACCCTGCTGGGGAACTAGCATTCCCAAAACCAGTCCCAAGCACAGAGCGCCGCCTGCACTCAGCAGAGTTAGAAAAATAGCTAGAAACCAACTCGGCCGCACGAAACCCTCAAACGTGACTTTATAGTTGGGGGCATCGACGGCTGCAACTCGGTAAGCTCTCTGGGCAAAATACTGTTGTAAGTCGGTTAACAGTGACTCTTGGGCGCTCTCGGAAGCCAGCTTGACTTGTTCGATTCGATCTTTGACTGAAGCCTTGATGAAGAAAAACAAGCCAACAGCCAGCAGTAGCGTGAGCACAAATGTTGAAGGAAGAACAGCAGTATCCATCGGTAGAAGTTTGTGTAATTGAAATTATCTACTATTACTTTACAGAAATTGACATACGAAAGCGATCGAGGACTTACGCAGACACTTTTTTACTAAGATTCGCAGAAAGCTTCTTCTGCAAGGCGTTTTTCTCTCCATCACCCAATTCCCATATCTCCCCATCGTCGCTAATTCTCAAGTGACAATGCGTAAGTCCTGACGTAGTGTAGCTGCTTTAATCGCTGTGCGGCGATCGAGCAAAGCGAAGGCAATCGGGCAAATCGCTTTGCAAGTAGCGCCAGCATCTCCAGGGTTTAGGCATCCGATTCCAACTCGGCTAACCTGTGTGACCAGTTTCCAGGGCGCGGGATCGAGGATCTGACGCGCCGTTTCCCTGACCAATGTACTCGTGCCAGAGACGAGCGAGGTCTTGAGCTTGGTGACGCCACTCAGGGAGGATTTGATACATCCGACGGGGGCGACCTCGTCCTTCTACTTTTTTCCAGTAACCGGTGATTACGGCTTCATCTTCGAGGAATTTCAGAGCGCTGTAGAGCACGGTATCAGAAAGTCGGTAGATGGGGAATTCCCTCTCTAGTTGGCCAATCAGTTCTGTACCGTAGGAATCTCCGCGCAATAACACGGAGAGAATGTAACACACAGCTAGTTCCTTGTTTAGATAAACAGGAGGGGGGTCTTGAAAAAATTGATAGATATGTTCAAACTTCATCTTTCTTGTCCGCTGGAAACTCTCGTGATACCGTCAGGTTAACGGGAGAGGAAAGCGGGGCGGGGTGTGCCGCTTCCTAATGATTAAGTGGGACACCGGGGAAACAGAGGTGCAGTATTTCCCCAGTGAATGTCGATCGCCCCAAACGCTTGTCCTGCACTTCGGTAATGTTTGCCTGCGCCTTGGTTGAGCAGCGCGGGCGTAACGCTGCTGACTAACTACCTCTTCCAATCTATCGCAGCGACTATTGCCAAGTGTGCGATCGCCTGCAAGAGTTGGCAGTTACTTTGGGAGTTAGTGTTTTAACTGAATTTGCCGTTGATGTTTGCGTTCTAGCTTGGCTTTAAACCGAACTCAGGCCTAACATAGCCCGCAGTGTAAAAGTTAGAAAGACAAAAGTCGCTACAATCGAACTAATCAGGGCGATTGCAGTTGTCGGTCGATCGAGCAGGGGTTTGAGTCGCTCGAACAGGAAAAAGAAAATTCCCAGACATATCGTAATGAAAAAGCGCGGGTAGCGAGAGACGTTATTAATAAAATCTTGCATTGGCTTGGTGGGGTAAAGTGTCACAGCACGGTCTTTGACTGGTAACACTTGTGAGCGAGTTAGACAATTTTGGCACAGCCGGAGCTAAATCTGCCGATCGGGCGATCGGGCATTTTGGCCGGCAAGGCTGACATATATAATTCTAACGAAAACTTTTCGCCGATCGCTCCGGCACTGTCTGTTTAATGCCACGCAACCTCCGGTGACAACTTGAGAAATATTTATATTGAGTTCTAGTTGTGATAAATATTATAAGGCTGTTATTTCTAGATAAATGTCTGCTTCCGCACCTTTTCAAGTCTTGCCGCGTCCCTTTCTGAAATGGGCAGGAGGCAAAACTCGGTTGATTGGACAATATCAACCTTATTTTCCTGAAAAGTTCACCACTTACTACGAGCCTTTTTTGGGCGGCGGAGCTGTATTTTTTTACTTAGCACAGCAGCACCCTGGTTTGCAAGCTGTTTTAACAGATATTAATCCTGAGTTGATTAATGCTTATCGCTGTGTCAGGGATAAAGTTGAGGAGCTGATTCTACTTTTAGAGGAGCATCAGTTAGAACATACCAAGGACAATAAAAATTATTATTACTCGGTGCGATCGCGCTCCTACAAAACAGATACAGAAAAAGCAGCACGCCTAATTTACCTAAATAAAACTTGTTACAACGGCCTCTACAGAGAAAACTCAAAAGGTGGATTTAATGTTCCCATAGGTCGATACAAAAATCCTAACATTTGTCAAGCAGATTTACTGCGCTCGGTATCATCTTTACTCGCGCCCGCTCAAATTGAAGTCAGAAAATTCGATGAAATTTTGGATTTTGCTACCAGCAGCGAAGACTTTGTTTATTTTGACCCGCCTTATTATCCAATCAGTGCCACCAGTAACTTCACGACTTACAGCCGGGATAATTTCAAAGAATCGGAACAGCTTAAACTGAGAGATATTTTTGCAGAACTTGCAGAACGGCGCGTGAAAGTTATGCTGTCTAATTCAAACTGCGATTTTATCGAAAAAATCTACAGCGATACTCAAATTTTTCCAAATAAATCTCTGCCAAAACTCATTGAAATATCAGCATCTAGGGGAATCAATTCTAATACTTTTAAGCGCGGAAAAATTAAAGAATTATTAATACGTTCATTTTAAATATGGCTTAAGCAAAGTCTCTAATTAAGCATATTTTTTAGGAGCAATACGTCGTTCCCCCACACGCAGCAAAGTTGCGTAAATCCTGTTACAGATATTTGTTAGCCCAGGTAATGAAACCTTCGAGCTTGTGAACTGCCAACAGATTTTGATTGTCAGGAATTTGTTTTTTAAACCAGTCGATCGAACCTTGCCTCATACCGTCACCACCCACTATAACAATAGTTGGCACATGATAGCAATTTTTAATATTTAAATTGAGGTAAGGATACTTCTCGTCTACTGAACCTTTGTCTTCTTGCCACTTGCACTCAACAATTAGACCCAGAGGAAACAAACCGGAAGCAACAATATAAAAATCGACATTTATTTCAGTTTCATAGATGCTAGACCCGATATAAACTTGTTTAGCATATCGCTTGGGATTTTCAGTAGAGATTAAGAGCCACTCTCGCTTGCGCTTTTTCGGCAACTGGGGACATATTTCGAGATAGCCGTGGCCTCTCAACGTACCTTCTACAGTTGTTTCTAAAACAAAACCAGTTTTATTGGCTCTAAAACCCCTATTCATTTTGTTGCCTCCTGAATATAATTTGAATTAAGCCGATCGCACTTCGATCGCTCCCCTGTCAAAAACCCGTTTGTCAGTACCGATAGAACTGACAAACATCCGGTCTTCATAGACATCAAACGTCGCAAAACTCAGCCGACTAGCAGAATACTCCGTCCACTCAGAACGCCCCACCGGACGAGTGCCGCCGCCGGCACCGCAAATTAAATAAGTCGTACCGTTAATTGAGCGAGTGCGTTCGTAACTGTGCTCGTGTCCGTTGATATAAAGCTGCACGCCGTACTTTTGAAACAAAGGCGTCAAAGTCTGAATAAAAGATTGACTCACTCCGTACACGCCAGAGGAATAAATCGGGTGGTGGCCGAACACAACTTTCCAAGGTGCGGTGCTCTGACTCAACTCTTTTTCCAGCCAAACAAGCTGATTTTTCCAATCCGCATTGTGATTGGTATCTAAAGCAAAAAACTGTACGGGATCGCGGCGAAAAGTATAGTAGCGACCTTGCATATTAAAACCCGCATATTTAACTTGCGGATCGCCGTTAGCAGTGCGGATGTCGTGATTTCCCAGACAAGCATAAAATTTTACACCTTGCTGTAATAACGGCTGATAAGGCCGCTCGAAAACAGCATTAATTTTTTCAATTTCGCCGTTATTGTAGATATTGTCGCCCGCGAGAACAGCAACATTAAAAGGGTTTTCCCGGTGATATTGCGCCATCGCCTCAGCCACAGCATACTGACCTTCTGCGCCCGTACCGGTGTCGGCTACCGAAATAAAGCGTAAAATAGGCGGTGAGGCCGGCAAAGGGACGATCGCCCTTTCTCCCTCAACGTTAGAAGGCACAGCAGCATTGGCGTCTGTACCCCAGGCAGTCCGAAGCTGAAACATTTTCCAGACTCCGGCCAAACCTAAGCTGCTGAGACTGCCTAAAATTAGAAAGTGACGGCGTTTGATACTCATTGTGATTCGGTTACAACTAAGTTAAATGATAAATTAAGGCTGAGACGGCTCAACTAAAATTTATCGCTTTTAGATATATTTGCAACGCCCCAAGGCAGAGAAAATGTCAGAAGAACAACTAAACCAGTCAACTCCAGAACCCTCTCAATCTCCGACACCGGAGGTTGACTCGCCTGCAAAGTCTGCCCCCACTGGCAGCAAAACTCAAAATGCCAGCAGCGCGGTTCCAAAAAATCAGAGAATCAAAGCTTTGATTGCCTCGATTGGGAATTTGGGAAAAAAAGAGAAAAAATTAGCAGCCGAACCCCCGTTGCAGCCCCAAAAGCCCATCGCGCCCACCGCTTCAGACTCAGCAACAGCAACTCCTCCGGCTGTTGCTGCGGAAGTTAACAGCGTGCCTCCAAAAGTTGCTGTAAAAGTTGAGACAAAGCCTGTATCCCAACGCCCGGAAGGGAGTTTTTTAGAGAAAGTCGTTGTACTTTGGCAAAGTATTGTACGGCTAGTGCGATCGCTACTGCCACCATCTGCCAATGAGAAGCTGTCCGATCCAATTTTAAACGCCGCCATAGCAGCAATTCTGATCGTTGCAGTCGGTTTAACTTTCAACAGTTTCTCAGCAAAACCGCCGGAGAAAGTAGCAAAAGTTCCTTTCCCAGCAGCGCAGCAGTCGCCGCCAACCTTTGGCGATTTTGTGGAACCGGGAACGCCAACATCCCCAGAGGCGATCGCACCGTCAGCGCCAATCTCTACTAAATTCAAAAGCAAGTTGCCTGATTTAGTGGCACCGGAAAAACCGCAACCAGTAGAAATTATCCCACCGCCACCGCTGACGCCCGAACAGTCTCTGATTGCTGCGATTCAAACTCAAGTTACTGACATTAAGAATCGACTGGGCGGCGGTTTAGTTGAGTCGGTTCAAGCTAATTTTTCCAGCAGCACTTTGACAGTAAAAGTCGCTGAAGATTGGTACAAACTCAGCGAAGTTGAGCAAAATCAACTAGCAACGAAGATGTGGAAGGAGGCTAACTCACTCGATTTCAGCAAGTTAGAAATTGCGAATAGGGAAGGCAAGTTAATAGCTAGAAGTCCGGTTGTTGGTTCGGAAATGATTATTTTAGACAGAGGGATTAATTAGAATTTAAATAGTCTGTATCTGTACACCATCTTACCAGCCTTACAGTCCAGGAAGCAGAACCTAATTATGTAGCGTGAGCCCTGCGTACCTTACCGCTGTTGATTTTTGTGAGTAATCTCGAACTTTTGCAAGCTCCGACAGAATGCTAGCATTAAATCATATCATGTCAGCGGTCACGACCACAATTAAATAGGTTTGTAGTCAGGACTGAAGTCCTCATAAAACTACTAGGAATCAAGTTCTCACTAGAAACCTTATAACGCTTATTTACCCGGCATTAAATTAATAAGTTTGAGGAAAATTGAAAAATGACAATTTTAACTCAAGCCGAACAAGTAGAAATTGAATATCCCAGCAGCGACGGAGAGCCAATGGCTGAAAGCAACTTCACGCGCGATTACATGACTTACAGCGTAGAAGCTGTCAAGCTTTATTTTCAAGAACGTTCTGATGTTTAGGTGTGAGCTTATACCAATTTACTATGAAGTTGCACTTAATATAGCTTCAAGGATATAGTCCCAACCACAGAGAGATAAAACTTCTTCATTCGTGAGAGATTTGATAATTGTATTTACGTGTTCCTTGAGTTTATCTAAACTCGAATAATTTTCCCACTTGAGGTCTTTTTTTGTATGCTCCCACAATCTTTCAATCGGATTTAATTCAGGACTATAGGCTGGTAAATATATTGGCATTACATGGTCAGCCCAGTCTAATAATAGAGCGGGAGCATCCCGCTTTTTAACTAAGCATACCTACCCATTTTAATCTGATTATTTAAATATGCACATCTGAGTCTTAAAATTTGGGGCACATTTTTTTCGTTCCACTGTGCACCTACAATCTTAATTCTTGCTCCAATCTGTTTAATTAAAGACTCGACAGCTCCCGAACCAATATCAATACCCTGATGCAAGATAATTCTGGTAATCTGGGATTCTTGACTGATGTTTTCGGAGATACTTCTGGAAATTTTTACTTTCTTTAGCTCTCACTCCTACAAATTCGGCTATAGCTTCTACTGTTGACATGAGCCACAGTTGGCTCTCGACTCTTCTTTTTCGTTTGAGTGACCCCCCTACTTTATGTAGATTTTCTCTCAAATGATACCAATCTAATACCTCTCTTCTTTGCTCTGTAGTCCCAATTTGATTAAACAGATTCCACACTCCATCATGACCATCTCCCACACAAGTTATTACTTCACTTTGAAGTTGGCTATTTACCCACGCCACTAAATCTGCATTATTTTGAAAGAAGGCTGCTGCTACAAAGGCGATGTAACTTAACTGCCTTATAATTCCGACCGACTCTTTCTTCTCCTTCATGAGTTCTTAGTCTGACGTTTCCTCCGTCTATACTCAATGCTTCTACTTTCTCAGTAGTTTCAGGCGGCAGCAATTTGTAACGCTCTAATAGCCGATGTTGTGTACTGTGGGGTACATAAATTCCTGTCAACATTTTGAGGTCTCTCTCCGCATTGGCAAAAGACTCATTTCCCACTAATAATCAACAACATTTCTCGCCTATTCGGACTCAGGCGACTTCCCTTCTTCACTCCCAGCCTTTGGGCTTGTTTGCTCGATAGAGTTATTTCTCCTACACAACTTTTTATGGTTCTTTTTCTTCCCGAACCTTTTCCCCCCGCCGAGTGAAAAAAAAACCGCTAATTTCTGGTGCTACTGTCTTAATTAAATGTTCCCTCACACTCAGTTCTACGGATTCAAAGCTTTGTAGATTGTCTACTGGGGTATTCTTATAAAGGATCTCTGCTATTTCTTGGAGATTTATTTTGAGCTTCTGTTGTTCTTCTGGGGTCATGCTAACTTGGATTTTGGATTATGGTAATTTATCTGCTTTCTATTATGCCATCAGCTTAGCCAGACAATTGTCTGAGTATTTATACTGATTGCCAAAGTGGGATGCTCCCGAACCCAGCTCCCGTCAAGTCGGCTCCGCTCAAATTGGCAAAATCAAAAACTGATTGGAAGAAACCGGTTTCGCGCAAAATAGCGTTGCTCAAATCTGCTCCTTCAAAATTGCTTTCACCCAAATCCACCCTAGTCAAGTCAGCCCCCCGCAAAATCACTCCACCCATATAAAGTTTGACCCATTGGATGCTACTGTTACGCAAAATAATACCGCTCAAATCCAATCCTTTGAATTGTCCGAAATCCCAATGTTTGGTTTCTAGAAAGCCGGGACTATCCACCATCAAGCCGCTGAAATTTCTTTCCCCAGCCGCATAACGATTGATGATATCTGTAAACAGAATCCTTTGCATTTGGAAAATAGCGGTATCTATTTGTGCTCCCTGAAAGTTAGCACCTTCAGTATCCGCCTCAAACAAGAATGTCATGCTAAAATTTGCCGAGCTACAATTAGTGCCAGTTAACATAACACGAGTCAAATCAGCTCCCCACAAATTAGCGCGACCCAGATTAGCACCTTCCAGGTCAACATCTCGTAAGTCAGCATCACTGAGGTCAGCTTCTTCTAAGCAAGCATTACTTAAGTTAGCGCGACTGAGATTAGCAGTGCTCAGGTTAGCTTGAGCTAGATTGGCTCCGCTGAGATTGGTTTCTCTCAAATTAGCACCTCTCAAATCAGCGCCACTGAGCTCGATGCCGCTCAAGTTCATGTTTGCTAGATTGGCATCGACTAAGCTAATTTCCGAGAAATCTCTCTCCCCATCGGCATAGCGTAGGAGTAATTCTTCTTTGTGCATAAATCCCCTAGGAAATGTATTTTGTTTTTATACTATCCATCATAGTTTATTCACTCGGGATCGCTCCTGTTTGTTGCAGCAAAAAGGTGCGCTAGGCGCACCCTACACAACAAAATATGAATTGTCAACAGTCAACACTCAACTCATGACTAGAGAGGCTTATTAGTAGGTTTAAAACCCTGCTTTTGAAAATAGGTTCTAAATACGTCTAGAGCAATTGGTGCCGCCGATACAGCACCAAATCCGCCGCCTTCAACTATAACTGCGATCGCAACTTCTGGTTTGTCAGCAGGAGCAAAACCCACATACATAGAATTGTCAGGATGACCGGGCATTTCCACCGTCCCAGTTTTGCCAGCACTTAAAGGAATAGTACCGTCATTCATGGCGCGGCCTGTACCTTTTTTCACCACGTCAATCAATCCTTGTTTAATGACGTTTAAAGTTGCAGGCTTAATACCTGTTAGATTTTTTTGAGTTATAGGAGTATTGGTTTGAGAAGCCAATAAATGCGGCTGCACTCGCCAACCGTCATTGGCAATAGTTGACACCATCACGGCTAATTCTAGGGGAGTACAAAGTACCAAACCCTGACCGATCGCCATTGTTACTGTATCGCCAACGTACCAATCTTCCCCATACATTTTCTGTTTCTCTGCGGGTATCGGAACTTGACCGTGATTGGCGCCGTCTATCCCCAAAAGTTTTAAATTAATAGTACCGCCAATGCCCATTTTCTTAGCCCATTTCGCCATTTCTTCCGGGCCGACTGCCATGCCTACTTGATAGAAAAACGTATTGCTGCTGTAGGCCAAAGCGTCCCGGAAACCGATAACGCCGTAACCGGAACTGTGTTCGTTAAAGGTAATTCCGCCGATGTTAATTGAAGCAGAACTTACCAAAGTCGAGTCAGGAGAAAACTTGCCAGACTCCATCCCGGCTACAGAAGTTACAATCTTAAAAGTGCTGCCGACTGGATAGCCTTGAACGGCCCGATTTAAAAATGGTTTGTCTGGCCCTTGCAGTCGATCCCATTCTTGTTGAGTCACCTTCCGGGTGAAAATATTGGGGTCAAATGTCGGCCAACTAGCCATTGTTAAAAGAGCTCCGGTTTTCACGTCGATCGCCACAACAGCACCCAGGCGATTCCCCAAAGCTTTTTCCGCAGTTTTCTGCATATCTAAATCTAAAGTTAGCTGCACCGGTTTGCCGGGAATAGGGTCTTTTACACCTAAATCTTGGATTTCTTCGCCCTTAGCATTTACCTCGATTAAACGGTTTCCCCAAACGCCCTCTAAAGTTGAATTGGCTAATTTTTCCACTCCCATTTGACCGACGATCATTCCCATCGGATATCCAGGATTAGCTTTTAATTGATCTAAACTAGCTTCGCCGACGTATCCCAAAACGTGAGCTGCTAATTGCTGGTTGGGATTGTCTCGGCTCGATTCTACGCGAATTTCAACTCCCCGCAAAGCATTAGCTTGTTCTCCCAATGCGACGAAAGTACCGACATCAATATCCTTACTAATTCGCACTGGTAGGGCCGATCTGTAGCCGGCTCCATCGATTTTTTTGAGAATTTCGTCTGCGGGAAGTTTGACGATCGGGCCCAGTGTAGCGGCGATCTCTTGCCACTCCTTGGCCGATCGCTCTTTTGGCCACACATAGACCGATCGAGATACGCGGTTGGCCGCAAAAATTTTGCCGTTGCGGTCTAAAATTTGACCGCGATTCGCTGCGACTGAAACAGGGCGAATGCGGTTATTTTCCGCCCGCTGTCGGTTGTAGGCTCCCTGTACCAGTTGCAGTTCGGCTAGACGAAATATCGGCAGCGTCACCAAGGTAGTGACTAGCAGCATAAAAATCATAACTTGGAGCGATCGGCTGCGTTGCCGTGAAGCATTGTCCAAGCCATTTTTGTCGAATCGGACTTGAGAGTTAAAAGAAAAATCGCCAGCCATATTAATTAATCTGCTCTTTTTATTCAACTAACAGGTTGATACGGTTCCCATCCGGATTATTTTGCCGATGATACAGCGATTGTAACTTCTCACTCTTTAGTGACAGACATAAATTCGGCCCGTTGGCAGACGAATCAGCCGGATTGTTTAATTAAAATAGATCAGAAATATCAGGTTTTTTTGACAATTCAACTGTTAAGGAGGTACGATCGCTGTGGAACCGATCGATTTTTTGATTGCTTGGCTGGTGACGGGTAGCAGCTTGCTACTGATTTCTCAACTGCCGATCGGCGTAGAAATTGACAGCACACCGAAAGCAGTAATTTCCGCTGCGGTTTTGGGAATGTTGAATGTTTTAATTTTGCCAATTCTGAAAGCAGTTTTTTTCGTGCCGAACCTACTGACGCTGGGGTTGCTTTCCGGCGTGTTTGCTTTTGTAATGAACGTGATTGTTTTTGCCTCGGCTGCGAAGTTAGTTGAAGGATTTAGTTTGCGGATGGGCATTTGGAGCGCGGTACTGGGGGCGATCGCCTTGGCTGTAGTTAGCAGCTTTATCAACGGCGCACTGATTTAGCAACTTCCCCCGATCGAGGGCGATAGAAATCGCCCGATATTTCCCACCCTTAGCTAGCGCGTTTCCTGTGCCTACAAGCGATTTCAATCGCCGAATATTTCTTCTCCCTTTTTCCTTCAATCCGTTACATCCGTTACATCCGTTAAACAATCCGTTGCCGAACTTCCTTCAATCCGTTACATCCGTTACATCCGTTAAACAATCCGTTGCCGAACTTCCTTCAATCCGTTACATCCGTTACATCCGTTAAACAATCCGTTGCCGAACTTCCTTCTTACTTCCCCATCACCGATTTATAGGCTGTCACCTTAATATCAATCCCAGTAATATCTGCGCCGACAACCACAGCCGCAGCTCCTAAATCTAATGCTTTTTTAGCCATTGCCGGCCCAGCTATCCCGCCTTCGCAGATAACCGGAACCTTAAGCTTTTCTACCATTTCCGCAAGCAAATCAAATCCCGGCGGCGATAAATTTTCCGTCTGAGCAGTGTAGCCAAAAAGAGTAGTTGCTACAGTATCTGCACCAGCTTCCGTTGCCGCGATCGCAGCTTCTATTGTATCTACATCCGCCATCACTAATTTGCCCAATTCACTGTGAATTCGCCCGATTAATGTCTGTAAGTCTTCCCCGCCAGCAGGACGGTTTCTCAGAGTAGCATCAACGGCGATAATATCGGCTCCAGAAGCGGCGATCGCCCGCGCGTCTTCAAACCGAGGAGTAATGTAAATCTCGCATCCCGGCAATTGCTGCTTCCAAATCCCAATTATGGGAGCGGATATCTGTTTTCGCACCGCCCCAATGTGAGCCGGAGTGTCAATCCGCACGCCCGATGCACCTCGATCGATCGCGGTTCGAGCCATTGCCGCAATTACGATCGGATCGTGCAGCGGCGAATCAGCAGGTGCTTGACAAGAAACAATTAATCCTGTAGGAATTTGACAATTAATCATGACGAATTGGGGATGGGGAATTGGTAATTGGGAATTACAAATTATACCAGTTCAAAAAAAAGAATGTAACTGTAGACCATATCCCAACCCATATCCAATAAGTCATTCCAAAATCTAAAATCTAAAATCTAAAATTGTATTACCCATTACCCATCCCAGCCATTAAAGAAATAATTTTGTCCAGCAATTGCTTAGGGTGAATCGGTTTAGCCAAACAATCGTTAGCTCCCGCCGTCACAAAAGATATCTGATCTGCCGGAATTTTATTAGCGCTTAAAGCTAGAATCTTGATATTTTCAGTAGCTGGTTTTTGGCGCAGTTGGTGAATTATTTCGCAGCCATTCATACCGGGCAAACGCATATCGACAACCACAGCATTCGGCTGCAAAAGTTCAATTTGTTCCACCGCGGCCGAACCTTCAATCATCCACACCACTTGCAGTCCTGCGGCTGTCAGGATATCGCAAATCAGCATGGCAGTTTCTTCATCTTCTTCGACGAGTACGAGACTGCCCCGCAAGGAGGAAGAATGCAGCGGTAAAGATGAATTGGATTTTTCATATGTGAATTTTGTGGATTCATCTTTGGTTAGAGTTTGGATGGGTATAAAAACGGTAAAAGTAGAGCCGACATCAACTGTAGAGTTAACTTCGATCGCGCCGCCGTGGAGTTCTACTAACTGTTTAGTTAAAGCCAATCCCAGACCGGTGCCGCCGTATTCGCGGCAGTAGGGGGAATCCAACTGCTGGAATTTTTGAAACAAAAGCGATCGCTGATTTTCGGGAATTCCAATGCCGGTATCTTTGATTTGAAAAACAGCGGTACTGCCTGCCGGTGCAGTACCGGGCTGTCGCACTGCCGGCGTTCGATTTTTATCTTCTGTCACCCAAACTCGCAGGATGACTCGCCCGCCTTTGGGAGTAAACTTAATCGCATTTCCTAAAAGATTGAAGAGAATTTGTCTCAAGCGGCGCGGGTCAGCGATGAAGCGATCGCACTCTTGTTTTATCCGCTGTTCTTGCAGCAGTTTCACGCCTTTAGCCGCAGCTTTTTCTTTGAGGGCGTGCAGGCTCTGAGAAGCTAATTTAGAAAGTGAAAATTCACTAATTTTTAATACTGCTTTTCCAGCTTCTACTTGCGATAAATCTAGAATATCGTTAATTAATTCTAATAAGTGGTCGCCGCTGTCTCGGATAGTTTGCAGGTACTGCCGCTGCTTTTGCACTGGCACTTCTTTACTGCCAACTTTGCCGTAAGACCACCGCAGCAGCGTGTCGGAAATGCCGATGACGCAGGTGAGAGGAGTCCGCAATTCGTGGCTCATAGCTGCCAAAAATTCGCTCTTGGCGAGGCTGGCAGACTGGGCGGCGACCAGTGCATCGCGCAGTTCTTGCGTGCGCTCTATTACGCGCTGTTCTGAGGTGCGCTTTTGCTGCTGGACTTGTGCATAAAGTTCGGCTTGGTAAATGGCGATCGCCAAATGTTCTGCTATTTGCCGCAAAAATGTTTTTTTGCTTTCTTCCCACTCCCGAAAAGTACACTGGTGGGCAATTAGCAGCCCCCACAAGTCGTCTTGAACTACGATCGGCACTAGCAACTTCGCCCGCACCTTCGCCCGCCGCATCAACTCTAAAAAACAAGGCTGCGAAGAGTAAGTTGTTTCCACATCCGCGACGCACAAAGCCAAACCTTTGCGATATTTCTCTCGGTCAATGACTCCATGGGTAAAACACTGCGCGTCTTCAGTAAAATTCAGTACAGATGAGATAGCATCGTTGGCTAAAGCTTCGTAGGTAACACGACCTAAATACAAGTAAGACCCGGAATTTTCTGGGATTTCGCCAGACCCAGAAACCGCTGCAGGTATTTCTTTAGCTAATTCGCCATTGGGCGGCGCTGGCACTTTTTCAAATTGATAAATTAACAGGCGATCGACCTCCAAAAACTCTCGCACTCGCTCGACTGCTTTTGACAAAATTACAGGCAATTCCAAACTCTGGCGGATTTGAGTTGTCACCTGATTCAAAAGTCGCTCTTGTTCGAGCTGCTGCTGCAAAGCATCTTCTACTGGCTGACAAAATGAAATGCAGGGACTGGCAATTTGTAATTGATTGACGGCTTCGGCAATCTGGCTCTGTAGCGTTTCTGGATCTATAACTTTGGGTGCGGATTTTCCCTCTATTTCTGTTTGGCTGTGTAGGGGCAGGCGATTATTTGAGCTGGCATTGGCAGCGAGAATATCCAGCAAATTTAGGGTGAATTCGCTTTGAAGAACTGCCGAGTTGGGCTGTATATTTTTAATTTTTTGTTTGAGGGCGCGAATGTCAATTTTCCACGAGGGTGCGGGCTTTATTTCTGCGAGTTTGTCGGCGAGGGGAGACAGGAAATTGGCGATCGCCCCGGGGTCGAAAGTCAACTGCACATTCAATTGCGAATGGAGATTTTTTTCGCTGTGCTTGTGTCCGTTTGTTGCGAACTCATCTAATAGATTGCCCCGCAGCAGCGCGCTAAAATGCTCTGATACTACTGCTGCAAACCTTTCCGACGAATTTTCCAGATTTTGAGAATCAGCGATCGCATCGTCGCTCAGCCAAATCGCCCCTGGAATTTCAGCCATTTGCTGTAACAACTGGTAAGCAGCCTCAAAGGTTGCTAGCGGCAAAGTCCGATTTAAGGTTTTTGGTTTCAATCTAGATATTTTCCCGGTTGTTTTAAAGAACAAAATATGGATGCCCCTGTTGTGAGGACGGAACCGGGCGCACAGCAGGCGCGGCCGATCCAACAGACTTGAGATGACAGTAGTCAGAAAGTAGTTAATAGAAGGCCCCGGAGCCAGAGAGCTAATTTCTCTCTATAGTTGTCCTCTTTCTTCTGGGCGAGCGACCCGCGCTGGAGCGCTTGACGAGCGCGAAAGCGGTAGGAGGAAACGGGGGGAAGGGATACGGCTGTATAATGGATCGCTTCTGGTCGTGTTTGCGAAGTGGGTTGTTGATGGAAACTAAGCAATTCCACTCCCATTGCTGGGGTGAAGTTAGCACGCGCCTTTGTTTTCTGAGCTGATTCGGCTAATGGCACGTCCTTAGCCCAAATAAAGATGTTTAACCCTTAACGACAGAACAGGGGACTAGCTACGCATCCACTTGGTGTCATTACTCACACAACCTAGACATCAAAGGTATCAGGCTGGTCAACTGAAAATGAAGTTTTAGGCCCGAAGCCCAGTCACTTCCGTGCTGGGTCGTTGACTACTTTCAACAATCTTATTCCAGTATAATATTAATATATAATTTGTTAACTTGTACTTAACACTATCCGGGTAAATGAGCAATCCAACTCAACTCACCCCCGATTTCACGATCGGACATCTGCCGTGTCACGACTTCCAAGTGAGCGCTGCAACTCTAGGACAGGTAGTGGCTGAAAGATTTGAGCAAGAACCAGGCCTGCCGGGAGTCATTATTACTCATGAATCACAGGTATTGGGCATGATATCTCGCGTCAAATTTCGAGAGCAAATGAGTTTTCCCGATCGCGTAGAACTTTACGGCTCGCGCCCGATTCGAGCTTTGTTAGATTTTATTAGAATTCCGCCTTTGCTGCTTTCGGAAAACTGGAAAGTTGACGATGCCGTCCAAGCGTCTTTCAACAGGCACAAAGACTTGATTTATGAACCGATTATTGTGGTAAGGGAAGACCAGAGGCACCACCTTTTGGACGTTCATACTCTGGTGATTGCCCAGTCAAAACTTTTAGCGCAAGCTAATAAAGTAATTCAAAAATACCGAGTAGAAAGACACAAGTATTTGGCGCTACTTCAACAAGAAAAGGCTAAGGTTCACGAATGTAATGAGCTTTTAAAAATCAAACAACGTCAAACTGAAAAGTTGCATACCAATCCCAGTTCCCAGCAAGTGGCACTGGTCAAACAAGCTGAAGAAATTGCTCAAATGAATCAGCGATTTGTGAGGATTGCGAAACTAATTTCTTCTGAAGGTCGCCAAGCATTTCAAGCTACTTTTCAAGGTGCTAATTCTATTTGCAACAATACAGAGAAAATTTTGGGCGTGGGCAAAGCAATAGCTAATGATTTAGAAACGGTTAACCGCACTTCCCGAACCATCCGGGAGGCGATCGAACAAGTCAGGCATTTAGCAGTACAGGTGGCTGTAGTTACCAATCAAATGGGAAGTCAGCCCAGCGGTCTGAGCAAAGTGAGTCTAGAAATTGGCAGACTGGCAAGTAAAACGTTTGAATTGGGGACTCAAATGGAGCAAATTGCCAGCCGGTTTAAACTTCGAGTTCACGAACTCACGGAGGCAGCAAGAGCGGGTGCTAATGTGGCTAAATCCGTGACGATCAAGATCGATCGCGCAGAAATGGCCCTGTTAGAGTTGGAAGAATTAATAGCGGAAAAAAATTTCAATTCATTGACCGCTATCCAAGAACCTTTGGGAGTCATAAAAAGTGTTACCGCTGATTCTTTAGTTCGAGAGATAGAACACGCCGAAGTCGCGGTTTCCGAGTTGGAAGACTTAGTTAAAAATCAAGATTCCTCGCAATATCTGATTCAAAAGATTCAGCAGGCGCTGAAGTCCAAAAAGCCATAAAATCCCAGCCCGAATCTAATGAAATATTTTGAGAGGAAAAGAAATCAAATCACAATAATAATTGATACTTATACTATTTTAATAAAAATATTTGTTATACTGAAGGTGGGTAATTTTTAAATTCAGTTGTAAGAAGGCTATTTAATTAGCCCCAAAAACCGATAAAAAGTTCCACAAATAGTTGGAAGGACAGGTGATGTTTATGAAAATCCTGCTGGTAGAAGATGACACAGTTACAGTCAGTTTGCTGACTCAAGCGCTGCACTCTCACAATTACAATGTGAATGCGGCAGCAGACGGTGAAACAGCGTTGCATTTGGTGCAGGCATACGATTACGACCTGATTGTTTTGGATGTGCTGATTCCTAAACTCGACGGCATTAGTTTGTGTCGAAAATTGCGATCGTCCGGCTGCCAAATGCCGATTTTACTGCTGACGGCGCTAGATAGCAGCAACGATCGAGTCCAAGGTTTAGAGGCGGGTGCAGACGATTATGTGGTCAAACCCTTTAATCTCGAAGAATTAATCGCTCGAATTCGGGCTTTGCTGCGCCGGGGTAAGGCAACTTTGTCGAGTACAACTTTGACCTGGGAAAAACTGCAAGTCAACCCGGACACTACGGAAGTAACTTATGGGGACAAAGTGCTGCACCTGACTCCCAAAGAGTACAATTTACTAGAACTTTTCCTGAGAAATCCCCGGCGCATTTTCAGTCGCAGCGCCATCCTCGATCGCATTTGGTCGGCCGGCGAATTTCCTCAAGAAGAAGCCGTTACCGCTCACATCAAGGGGCTGCGGCAGAAGCTGAAAGCAGCCGGGATGACTGTAGATTTAGTGGAAACCGTGTACGGATTGGGCTATCGGCTCAAAAGTCTGCCGGAGGAGATTGAGAACCAACAAGTTGGGCAGGAAACGGCAGAAACTGCTAAAACTCAAGAGACTTTATCTACTGAATCCAGCGGGTCGAGCCAGGAATTAAACAAAGACGAGCGCCGTCTCAAAGTCTTGAATGCGATTGCCCAAATGCGGGCCAATTTAAAAGCTAATTTTATAGAAAAGGTGGCGATATTCGATCGCGCGATCGCTCAACTGAAAAACGGAAGCTTGGAGGGCGAACTGCGCGAGGAAGCCCAGACTCAAGCTCACAAATTAGTCGGTTCTTTAGGAACGTTAGGGCTGCCGAAAGGTTCGGAAGTTGCGCGCGAGATAGAACATTTGTTCAAGGCTGAAAACATCTTGAAACCGGGGACGGCCCAGCAAATTGAGGAATTTCTGCATCAGATCAAACAGATATTCGATCGCCCGTCGCCCGAACCAGAAGCCGATTTGGTTCCTGCGGTTTCCCAAAAGCGCCGAATGCTGATTGTTGATGATGATACTTTTGGGAGCGATCGACTGCAAACAGTAGCATCCGGTTCCGGCTTCCAGATAGAAGTCGCCAACTCTCCGCAATTGGCAAGAAATGCGATTTCTCAACAGCCTCCCGACGCGATTTTGCTGGATTTGACATTTTCCAGATCTCAGGAAAACGGACTTTCTCTCCTAGCCGAACTCCGCAGTGAAAAACCCGAAATTCCGGTGATGGTTTTTAGCGAGCACAATCAATTGAGCGATCGAATAGAAGTTGCTCGTTTGGGAGCTTCGGGCTTTTTACACAAATCTATGCCCCCAGCAGATATACTCAAAGCAGTCGCCCAACTAATCGACCAGACTGGCCCTGCTGAAGCTAAAGTTATGGTGGTAGACGATGACGTGCAACTATTGGCTGCACTGCAAGTGATTCTACAACCTTGGGGATTTCAAGTAACAACATTGGACGATCCTGAAAAGTTCTGGGAGGTACTCGAAACGACTTGTCCGGATTTGCTAATTTTAGATGTGGAGATGCCCGGTTACAGCGGTATCGAGCTGTGTTTGGCAGTTCGCAACGATTTGCGCTGGAGCAAGCTCCCCGTGCTATTTTTGACAGCTCATTCCGAATCGGAAATAGTGCGCCAAATGTTTGTCGCAGGTGCTGACGACTACGTGAACAAGCCGATCGTGAAACCGGAATTAATTGCTCGCCTCCTGAATCGTTTGGAGCGAACTCAACTCAGAAACAGACTGGCTCAGGCGCAACACTAAATACCTTTTTTAGATTTAACAAATTAAATAATTAAAGAATTGCAGAATTGGGGATGAATGATGAAGCTCGTGGTTGGGAGCACGGGCCTACAGTTGTATTCTTTTTTTAAACTGGTATAACCAGGAGGAAATATGCAGTGCGTGTCCGAAACAAATCAGGAAGCCTTAGCCCAGACTTAGGATTGTTAGATTGTGTGATTCCGACGCGGTGCTGTTGATTGATTCTTGCCCGCCGATCGAGAACACAGGCTAATTTAGAGAAGTATTAATCAGATGAAAGCAATGGTATTGCCCTCAGACACAGACAATCTCAATGACAGCGACTGCGAACTAATTTACGCCCCGGGTTCGATTCAACCTCACGGCCTCCTTTTGGTGCTGGAATCTCCGGCGTTGAAAATTTTGCAAGTTAGCAACAATACTTTTGAGGCGATGGGCTTTTACCCCGAACAACTTTTGGATAAATTTTTAGAGGAATTTGTCGAGACTGAGGAAATTCAGGCTATTGAAAAAGCTTTATTTGAAAACGACCAACAACGTAACGGTATCAGATTATCATTCAAAAGTCAAAACCGCAAGTCTTTTTTTGAGGGGACGCTACATCAATCAAATTCAGCATTAATTGTTGAACTAGAGTCGGTTGTTTCCCCACAGGCTAGCGATTGTTTGAATTGTTATAATTTAGTCCAAGAGCCGATCGACAAAATCCACAAAACACCCAACCTGCAAGTGCTGTGTCAGACAGCAGTTGAAGAAATGCGGAGGATGATCGGTTTCGATCGGGCGATCGTCTATCAATTTGATGCCACAGGTGCGGGGGAAGTTGTCGCTGAAGACAAAGTAGAAAGTTTGGCTCCTTTACTGGGACTGCACTATCCGGCTGCCGATATCCCCCCCCAGGCAAGAAACATGTTCAGCATGAATTTAATTCGGTTTATTCCCGATATTAACTGTCAGCCTGTAGAACTAATTCCTGAGTGCAATCCACTGACCGGTCGCCCCCTAGATTTGGGCTGCTCTTTGTTGAGAACAGTTTCGCCTTGCCACGTTCAATATCTCAAAAATATGAACGTTGTCGCTAGCATGACATTGACATTAATCAAAGAGCGAAAACTCTGGGGATTGATCGCCTGTCACCACCCAACACGAAAGTACGTCAACTACGAAACAAGAACGGCTTGCGAACTGCTAGCAAAGTTTGTGAATCTAGAACTCAGCTACAAACAAGAGGGCGAAGACCGGGAATATGCAATTAATTTAAAAGAACTTTGTCATAAATTTGTCACGAATATTTCTCAAAAACACTCTTTTGTAGAAGGTTTACTTAAATACCGAGATGAATTGCTGACCTTAGTGGGTGCTAGCGGTGGAGTTGTGTGTGCCAATGAAAATTTAACAACCATCGGCAAAACCCCGGAATTGCTAGAAATCAAAAAATTAATTTCTTGGATAAAAACTCAAATAAATAATGATATTTTTTCTACAAATTTTCTCTCAAAACTGTATCCGCCATCCGAGAGGTTTAAAGAAGTTGCTAGCGGTTTGCTGGTGCTTACCATATCCGAAATAAAAAATTATTATATTTTGTGGTTCCGTCCCGAAGTCATTCAAACTATCAACTGGGCCGGTGAACTAGAGTGCTCAATTAAATTAAAACGAGATGGCAGCAGGCTGAGGTCTCCTCGCAATTCCTTTGAGTTGTGGCAAGAAACTGTGAGGTTAAAATCTTTGCCTTGGCAGCGGTGCGAAATAGAAATAGCACGAGAACTTCGAGTAGCGATTACTAGCATGGAGTTGCGGAAAATGAATCAGCAGCTCAGCTTAGCTTTGTCGGCTACCAAAATCGGATTTTGGGACTGGGACTTGCAGAAAAATCGCATTGTTTGGTCGAGGGAACACGAAGAGTTGTATGGGTTGGCCCCGGGAACTTTTGGCGGAACTTATCAAAGTTTTGTAGCTTGCGTTCACCCAGAAGATTTAAACAGTATTCAGAATGCTGTAAATCAAGCCCTGGGCCAGCGATCGGATTACTGTCACGAATACCGCGTGGTTTGGCCCGACGGCAGCATTCACTGGATTGAGGGGAAAGGTAAGTTTTTTTACAACGAAGCAGGCGATGCAGTGCGGATGGTGGGAACAGTTACAGAAATTACCGATCGCAAAGCTAGAGAATTACAGTTGCGCCTGTTGGAATCAGCAGTCACCACCACTAACGACGCCGTGTTAATTACCGAAGCTGAACCGATTGACGAACCGGGCCCGCGAATTCTTTATGTCAACCCAGCTTTCACGCGGATGACCGGCTATACGCTAGAAGAAGTGGTGGGCAAAACGCCGCGCATCTTGCAAGGAAAAAAAACAGACCGCGCCAGTCTCGCTCGAATTCGGACAGCTTTGAAAAGCTGGCAGCCGCTGCGAGTTGACACAATCAATTACCGCAAAGACGGGACGGAATTTTGGGTAGAAATGAGCATTGTGCCCATAGCGGACAAAAATGGTGAGTTTACCCACTGGGTATCAGTGCACCGGGATATTAGCGATCGCAAACAAGCTGAAGCCACCCTCCAACAGCTCAACGAACGGTTAGAAATGCGAGTTTTGCAGCGAACCAGAGAACTAGAAAGCTCTCAAACAGAACTCCGGGAAAGCGAAGCTTTATTTCGCTCTCTGAGCGAGAGTTCCCCCGTCGGCATTTTCAAAATCGATACTGAGGGGAAATGTACCTATACAAATCCTCGCTGTCAAGCAATTGGTGGCTTCACACCTGCAGCAGCTTTAGGAAACGGCTGGATGCGGTTTGTTCACCGCCAAGACCTCAAACTAATTCTGTCTAAGTGGTCTCAATCGCAATCGCTAGATGGGGAATTTTCCTGCGAATTCCGCCATATCCAGCAAGACGGAAAAATCCGGTTTTGTCGGCTTAAAACAGCTCCGATTTTTTCCGACAGATCTCAACTAATTGGTCACGTCGGCACAGTCACAGATATCACAGAAAGTCGGGCAATTGAAAAAATGAAAAATGAGTTTATTTCGATTGTCAGCCACGAACTGAGAACTCCGCTTGCCTCCATTCGCGGTTCTTTAGGTTTGCTGGCGGCTGGGGTACTGAAAAATCGACCGGAAACTGCCAAACAGATGTTAGAAATCGCTTCGAGCGATACCGAACGGTTAGTGCGTTTGGTCAACGATATTCTAGATTTAGAGCGGCTCGATTCGAGCCAAGTTACCCTCGTCAAGCAGTGGTGTGATGCCCAGGTTTTGATGCGGAAGTCTGCTGAAGCTGTACTTGCTTTGGCTGCGGAAAATAACATTGATTTGTCGATTTTGCCCGAAACGGCAAAAATTTGGGCTGACCCCGACAGGATCGTTCAACTGCTGGTAAATTTGTTGAGCAATGCGATTAAATTCTCGGCTCCGGGGAGTACAGTAACTGTCCGGGTTGAAGATTTGGGCGATAGGATTTTATTTGAAGTCAAAGATCGAGGGCGGGGGATTCCTGCAGATAAACTAGAAACTATCTTTGGACGGTTTCAACAGGTCGATGCTTCTGACTCCCGCCAAAAAGGAGGTACGGGTTTGGGTTTGGCTATCTGTCGCACCATCGTGCAGCAGCACGGCGGCAGAATTTGGGTCGAAAGTGTTGTCTCACAAGGCTGCAGTTTCTATTTCACAGTGCCTGCACCGTTGGAAAGCGAGGGGAGAAAAAGTTTGGAGCTTTGAGATTGCTTTGATAAGATATCGAGAAAGCTCAAGTTCCTGGCAACCCACGCGGGTAGGATGATTTTGGGAGGCTGATAGGTCGATTTTTCTGTTCGGGATTAAAGTAGGGCTTGCTGAATATATCGATCGCACTTGACGTAGCATGGGTGATGCGCTCGCGAGATCGAGGGTAAAGTGCAAAATAAACAGGTAAAATAGTTCAAAACCCGTGCATCACCACCTGC
>Ga0164305_10000104_pt1 | contig 26340 bp, 20 predicted proteins | sample Whisoiple_237_MG_FD_110215 | JGI IMG/M metagenome (GOLD analysis project Ga0164305, IMG submission 110215) | Soil microbial communities amended with pyrogenic organic matter from upstate New York, USA - Whitman soil sample_237_MG | ecosystem: Environmental > Terrestrial > Soil > Agricultural...
GACGGCTGGTTCGACTACTACAACCAGCGCTGGTTTGAATATACTGGCTTGACCCTGGAGGAAACTCAAGGCTGGGGGTGGCAGCTAGCACTGCATCCAGATGACGTGGAAGATTCCGTAGAAAGCTGGAAGACCTCGGTGCAGACGGGGAGGACTTACGAGGTGGAATACCGCTTTAAACGGGCATCTGACGGAGCTTACCGCTGGCATCTGGGTAGGGCATTGCCCGTGCTGGACGCTGAAGGGAAAATTCTCAAATGGTTCGGGACTTGTACCGATATTGACGATCGCCAGCGATCTGCCCAAACAGCCTATTTTAACGCTCAAGCTTTGGCTTTGCTGTCGTCGGCTTCCCTGGATTACGAGAAGGCGCTGCAAGGTTTGGCAGATTTAACAGTACCGGGGTTGGGGGATTGGTGCTGTGTGCATTTGCTTGATGCCGACGGCTCGATCCGCTTGCAAGCAGTTGCTCACTCAGATCCGAGCAAAGTCGCTCTGCTGTGGCAAATCGATCGGCGTATGCCACTAGACCCCCAGGGACGGCACGGAGTAGCAAAGGTGCTACGGACTGGTGAGTCGAAGCTCTACCCAGAAATACCGCAATGGGTGATCGAGGCGGTTGTCCCGGACAGGGAACTGCAGTTGGTGCTGCGATCCCAATCCCAGGTGCTGTCGGCAATCTGCGTGCCGCTGATCGCTCGCGGGCGGACGCTGGGAGCGATTTCGTTGCTGTGCGGGGAGTCTGGCCGCCGCTGCGGGGAGAGCGATTTGGTTTTGCTGGAGGATTTGGCGCGGGATGCGGCGGTGGCGATCGACAATGCGCGGCTTTACCGGGAAGCAGCGGAGGCCAACCGGATTAAAGACGAGTTTTTGGGAACGCTTTCTCACGAGTTGCGGACGCCTCTGAACGCGATTTTGGGCTGGGCCCAGATGCTGCGGCAGCGCCAGATGAGTGCCGAAAAAACGGCTGTCGGTTTGGAGACTATTGAGCGAAACGCGCGGTTGCAGACTCAGATGATTGAGGATTTGCTGGACGTTTCCCGGATTGTCAGCGGCAAAGTGTGTTTGAAGGTGTTCCCGGTGGATTTGGTGCGGATTGTAGAAACGGCGCTGAAGACGCTGAGCCCTGATGCTGAAGCTAGGGGAATTGAATTGGTGAGTTTTTGTGGCGAAGGGGTGAGCTTGGTGAGGGGCGATGCTACTCGTTTGCAGCAGGTGGTGTGGAATTTGCTCTCGAATGCTATTAAGTTTACGCCGCCGTCGGGTCGCGTGGAAATTACGCTCTCGGAGGATGGGGAACCGGGAGCAGCGGGTGACGCTATGTTGTCTGGGCCGTCTCCGGTTCACTCTGTTTCGATCGTTGTCAGAGATACGGGAATTGGCATCAGCAAGGAGTTTTTGCCCTTTGTGTTCGATCGCTTCCGCCAAGCTGACAGCACTTCTACGCGCAATTACGGCGGTCTGGGACTGGGATTGGCGATCGTCCGCCATCTCGTGGAACTCCACGGCGGCAGTGTCTGGGCCGAAAGTCCTGGGGAAGGACTCGGCTCGACTTTCGGAGTGCGGCTGCCAATAATCAATAACAACAGTTAACTGTTGTTATTGGTTACTGGTTATTCGTTTTTTTAATACCAGGACTCTGCTCTTGAGTGTAAGATTCATTGGTAAAATAGTAATGGCTGTGCGGTTCGTTTTTAGGACTTACTCCATTCACCACTAAGCCCAGAACGTGCTGGCTTGATTTCTTCAATAGCTCCTTCGCAAAAGCCACAGTACCAGAATTAAGAACACCAGGCCGCACTACCAATAAAATCCCATCTGCTTTATTTCCGAGAATCAGAGCATCAGCAGCAACATTCAAAGCAGGAGAATCCACGATCACGGCATCATAACTAGCCGAAAATTGCTTAATTAATAAAGTGATTCGCTGCGAATCCAACAGAGCCATTGGGTTAGGCGGAATCACCCCGCAAGTCAGCACATCTAAATTATCCATAACTTGTGCGATCGCATCCCCAAATCCAGCTTGTCCGACTATCACGTTGCTCAAGCCTACTTGATTGGGAAGTTCCCAAATCCGATGTTGAACAGGACAGTGCATATCCGCATCTACCAACAACACCTTCCTTCCTAATTGAGCTATAGCTACAGCCAAATTAGCCGATACAGTAGACTTGCCTTCTTGCGGTAGCGAACTACTGACAACAAGCACTTTCAGCTCTTTATCCGAACTCAAAAACCTCAGATTTGCCTGAAGCATTCGGTAAGCGGCACTGCTGGAAGTATGAGGAGTATCTCTAACCACAATCTGTCGGGGAGAGAGCTCTAAATCCTGCGCCGCAGACTTAAGCGGGCGGGAATTGCGCCGAGGATTTTTTTCATACTTTCTCTGGAAAGGAATCACCCCCAACAAAGTAAACCCAAACAATTCCCTCGCCTCTTCAATAGTTTTCACTGACTTATCTTGAGATTCTAAAACCAGCGCTGCAGCTAACGCCAGCAGAGTTCCCAACAAGGTTCCCGATACCAGCAATAAATACCTGCGAGAACCCACTGGTTCTTCCGGAACACTCGCCTGTTGGATAATCCGAGCATTCCCCACTTGCTGATTTTCAGTAATCCGAATTTCCTGGAGTTTTTTCTGCAATTCTTCATAATCAGCTTCGGCTTCTTGGAGTTTCCTTTCAAGTTCCCGCTTTTCTTTCTCTAGCTTCGGCAAAACTTTTACCCGCTGCTTGTAGCCAGCTAGAGCATTTGATAGAATAGTAACTCGCTCAGCCAAACCCTGGCGTTCTACATCTACCTTGATAAATTCTTCGATCAGTTTTGGTTTCACCTCTCCTATCTGTAAACTTGGATTTTGCAACGGCTGTTGCCCGCCTAAAACTTGTTGCATTTGTTGGTCGAGTAAAGCTTTCATAGTAGCTTTCTTAGTTTCTAACCTAGTTATCACAGGCGAACTTTCCACGTAGCGATTTTGCTCAATTGCTAACTGCCGCTCTATTTGTTTGTATTCTTTGAGAGCTTCCTGCACAGTGCTAGATTGGCTGAGAGTGCTGGCGGTCAATGCTTGCTGGGGATTCATTTGTAATTCATCTTCAAATGCTTTAGACTTAGCACTGGTCTTGAGCAAATCTGACTTAGCTTGGTCGATTTGACTTTCGAGTCCTGCCATAACTGCCACTGCTGATTTAGCTTCTTCTTCAAGATTTACCACTTTATTATCTTCTTTAAATTTGCTCAATTCTGCCGCTGCTTTTCGCATAGCTTTGTCGGAGTTAGGCAGTTTCCTTTCAATAAACTGTCGAAGAGATACAGCTTCTAGGCGATTCACTTTTTGATTGTTTTCAATATAAAAACTCATCAGCGTTTTTACGACATCTGCTGCTATTTTCGGGTTTTGGTCTTTGTATGAAACCGTTAGGATATCAGCTCCTCGAATAGTAGCTACTGTCAGTTTTTTAAAAAAATCTTTCGCTTTCAAATGATTATTTGTTTCGTCTTTTAACTGAAGTAGATTTATAGTTTTTTCGACATTTTCTAGAGAACGAATCAGTTCTATCTCCGTAGTCAGAGGGTTACTTTGCTCTGCCGCAGGAGTCAACTGTCCGATTTCTTTTCCCAATTCTGTTAAAGCAGATCCAGGAGTTGTTTTCTTAAATAACAGCTTTCCTTCTGCTTCATAAACTGCTTTTTGCTTCAGCGTGGCGTAGGTGGTGAGTGCAACAACCGAGGCAAACACAGCTAAGGCTGGCAGCCACCTGCGTTTGAGAATCTGCCAGTATTCCTGAAATCCGATACCAGTTTCAGTTGATTCCATTAGTTACTCCCGAAAAATGATTTTTTGTAAACAGTAACACCCTAGGCATTTAAAATTATTGTTGAAGATATCGATTGTATCACTTAAGTCAAGCACTGTCATGGTTTTAACAAATATATTTGTGTTCCCCAAAACAAAAAATATATATATTTTTGTTAAAAACAAGTAAAGAATTATAAATTTACGAGCAAGGGAACCAGTATTAGGAGAAGATAGACTCAGCATTAAGAGTTCAAGATTTAATATCAAAAAATAATAAAAAACAATTAGGAGGCGGGAAATATTCTTGGTAATCGTCTTAATGATATCACTTGAGTGAGGCCCGATTAAAAGAAAGGCTGATTAATTTCAGCGGGCAGGGTGGTATTAAAAAACACCTCAGCATTAGGTACTAGATATAGTTTTAGTAAAGTTTTTGGGTAATAGGGTTGTGATGAATATGATAGTCAAAAAAATCAGCAAAGTGTTGGTGGGATTAAGAACCCGTCATTTTTTGATAATCGATGCAATTTGTTTGGGGATCGCACCATTACTGGCCTTGGCAATTCGTTTAGATGATACATTGACTCTGGCTCCCTACCTAAACAGTCTAGCGGTAGTTACAGTATTATTTGTAGCAGTCAAATTAGCAGTATTTTATGCCGGGGGCTTCTACAAGCGTTACTGGCAGTATGCGGGTCTGGAAGAAATGGCACAAATAACGATGCTGATAGGTATATCCCTAGCAGTGGAAATTATTTTGTTCCAAAAACTATACCAGCTAAATAATTCGCCGATCGGCAATCTGCCACGATCGCTGCCGCTACTAGACGCTATCATCAGCTTTTTGTTAGTGGCGGCCATTCGTTTCAGCATTCCAGCCCTAGAAAGATGGAACCAAAAACCGTGGAAAGTTCAGCAACGCGATCGCGTCTTGATAGTCGGTGCGGGCAGTGCAGGCACATCTCTGGTGCAAACGATGCAGAGGAGCCCAGAGGTAGGACTCGATCCAATCGCTTTCATAGACGACGACCCCAAAAAAATCAGCAAGCAGATTCGCAAACTGACTGTAGTCGGCAATCGCTGTAACATTCCGGAAGTAGTTCGATCGCTAAATATCGACAAAGTTATGATTGCCATCCCCTCAGCTCCGGGAAAAGAGATTAGGGAGATCGTAGAAATTTGTCAGTCAATAGGAATTCCAACCAGCACCCTCCCCGGCCTCAATGAAATCATCAACGGTCGCGTCAGTTTAGGTAGTCTCAGAGAAGTAAAGATTGAGGACTTGCTCCGCCGCGCCCCCATCCAAACCGATATCCACAAAGTCTTGCGATTGATTGGAGGCAAGAAAGTTCTAATTACTGGTGCCGGCGGCTCCATCGGCAGCGAACTTTGTCGGCAAATATTAAAGTGCGAGCCTGCGGAAATCATCATCATCGGACACGGAGAAAATTCTGTATTCAACATTCAACAAGAACTAACAAAAGTCCTGTCAGAACTCAAAAAGACAAGCAAAACCCAAACAGATATTACTCGCCTGACAGCTTTCATCGCCGATATTCGTTTGCAGGAGCGATTAGAGTACGTTTTTTTAACAATGAGACCAGACATCATTTTTCATGCGGCCGCTCACAAACACGTACCCATGATGGAATTAAACCCGCCCGAAGCGATTACTAACAATGTGCGGGGGACGAAAAATCTGCTGGATCTGGCATTGAAATATAATGTGCAGCACTTTGTGATGATTTCCACCGACAAAGCGGTGAATCCAACTAGCATTATGGGAGCTAGTAAAAGAGTTGCGGAAATGCTGGTGCTGCAAGCAGCCAAAAAAAGCAAAAACCCCTTTGTAGTGGTTCGTTTCGGTAATGTTCTTGGCAGCCGGGGTAGTGTCGTACCTACTTTCCAGCGACAAATTGCTGAGGGCGGGCCGATCACAATTACCCATCCAGATATCACTCGCTATTTCATGACAATTCCCGAGGCTGTTCAACTGGTTTTGCAGGCAGCAGTAATCGGCAAGGGCGGGGAAGTTTTCATGCTTGAGATGGGAGAACCAGTCAGAATTTTTGATTTGGCAAAAGATTTGATTCGGCTCTCAGGATATGAAGTTGGTAAAGACCTAGAAATCGCGTTTACAGGGCTGCGACCGGGAGAAAAATTGTTTGAAGAACTGTTTATTCCCGGTGAGAAATACAACCGCACTAAACACAAAAAAATTCTCAGTTTGGGCAATGCCAGCCGCATAGTGAAAGAAAATATTAACCGGGAGGTAGAAGCTCTTTGTCAAGCGGGCGATCGCAATGATACCAATTTAATAGTCTCAATGTTACAGCAGTTAGTGCCTGAGTACGTACCAGGATATTCAACAGCAAACTTGCACGCAAATACAGCCCAAGAAACAACCGCTCCGGCAAAGATTAGCAGTGCAGCATCTGTGCAGTTAGAGAATGATTTGCGGGTGGCTCTTGCCAATGAGGAGTTTCGGATTCACTATCAGCCGATCGTCTGCCTGGAAACCGATCAAATTAGTGGTTTTGAAGCGCTGTTGCGCTGGCAGCACCCCAATCGAGGTTTGCTTTGGCCAGACGAATTCCTAACACTGGCAGAAGAAACCGGATTGATTCTTCCTATTGGCGAGTGGGTACTGCGGCAAGCTTGCAGCCAGATGCGAATTTGGCAGTCGCAATTTGGTCTTGAGTCTCCTTTAACAGTAAGCGTCAATCTGACTAGCAAACAGTTTTTCCAAGCTGACTTAATAAATACGATTGCCAAAATATTGAAAGAAACAAATCTTGATGCTTCTAGTTTGAGATTAGAAATTCCTGAATATGTTGTGACGCAAAATTCCGAGTTGGCTGGGTCTGTTTTTCTCAAACTTAAAACTTTAGGGTTGCAAGTACAAATAGACCACTGCGGTCTCAGTGATGTATCATTAACTCACCTCTACCAATTGACGCGGCTTAAGTATGGCAAATTCGACAGTTTGAAGCTAGATTGCTCTCTAGTCAGCGGGCTGGGTGCTAACAACGACAACTTAGAAATTCTTCATAAAATTATGGCGATAGCTCAGGATTTAGGTATGGGCATGATTGCTACAGGAGTAGAAACGAGATGGCAAATAGCTCAGCTAAAGTCTCTGAAATGCGTCTACGGACAGGGATACTTTTTCTCGAAGCCTGTGGAATGTTCGGCGGTAGGGGAATTGATTGGGGCTAAGGTTGCCAAAAGTTAATGGGGCATTTATGAATTACTTTGAAAGGGGAAATACACGATAGGAATTCACCAATTAGCAAGCAGGTAATTAGCTAGTAATGCAACAGTTGAAACCACTAACATTACGCAGAAATTTTTCCTGGACGTTCACTGGCAATCTCGTTTATGCTGCTTCCCAGTGGGGGATGTTGGTGTTGCTTGCTAAATTGGGCAGTCCTGAAATGGTTGGTCAATTTACCTTGGGTTTGGCGGTGACAGCACCTGTGATCATGTTTACAAATCTACAACTGCGAGGTATCCAAGCGACAGATGCGAAAGGGGAGTATGTTTTTAGCGATTATCTGGGTCTGAGGTTAATTGGAACTGGGTTAGCACTGTTGATAATTGCGGGAATTACGCTCAAAGCTGGATATCGGTGGGAGACTTCGCTGGTGATTTTGGCGATCGCACTGGCGAAGGCATTTGAGTCGATCAGCGACGTGTTTTACGGACTGATTCAACAACACGAACGGATGGATCGAATAGCGATCGCCCTAATGATTAAAGGCCCTTTATCGCTATTACTTTTAGGGATCGGAGTTTCGCTGACGGGGAGTGTTGTAGGGGGAGCGATCGGATTAGCAGTTGCCTGGGGTTTAGTCCTATTCGGCTGGGATCTTCGCAATGGTAGATTAATTTTAAAGAATTCCTCGCACGGGAGAGAGGGAGCAGATTTATTAGTTGCCGATGCTGAACCTGCAAACAGCCAAAATCCCTTGTATCCCCGCTGGGATGGAAAAATTTTGGGCAAGTTAGTTTGGCTGGCTTTACCTCTGGGTTTGGTGATGATGTTAATTTCCCTGAATACTAACATTCCTCGATACTTTCTCGAGCGGTATTTGGGCGAACGGGAACTGGGGATTTTCTCTGCAATATCTTACCTGATGGTAGCAGGGAACATGGTAGTCAGTGCCCTAGCGCAGTCTGCTAGTCCGCGGCTGGCAAAATATTATGCAGCGGGAAATAGCACTGCTTTTCGCACACTTCTGTTAAAGCTGGTGGGGGTTGGCTTGATGTTAGGTGCGGGAGGCGTTTTTATCGCTGTTGTTGCCGGCAGGCCAATCCTAACTTTACTCTATAAACCGGAGTATGGCGAGCGAGCTGATTTGTTCGCGTGGCTGATGGTGGCTGCGGGTATGGGTTACGTTTCTTCCTTCTTGGGTTACGGGATGACTGCAGCTAGATACTTTCAGGTGCAAATACCTTTGTTCGGTTTGGTAACGGGGATTTCTGCGATCGCTTGTCTTTGGTTAATTCCGACACAGGGAGTGCGAGGGGCGGCGATCGCGCTGATCGTTGGGGCGATCGTTCAAGTAGTTTTTACCTTGGGAGTTATCGTCTTTGCAGTGCATAGACTCAACAAACACAACTGACACACCCTTTTAGCTTTGTACTAAATAACTTAGGGATTCAATCAATGCAATCTGAACTACAACTACCGGCCCTCGTTCAACCACTACTTTGCTGCCCCAAATGTAGAGGTAATTTAGAGTTTATCAGTAGCGAACAATACCAATGTAACCAGTTAGAATGTAACTTGTTATTCCCGGTAAAAAATGGCATACCAATTTTGATCGATGACGATGCCAGCATATTTTCTATTGATGACTTTTTACGCGATCACAATACATATTTTGATTTAGCTCCAAAAAATCCTGTTAAACAATTCATCAAGCAATTAATTCCTGACACAAGTAGGAATATAAAAACAGTCAATAACTATCAAAATTTTGTAAAACTTTTATTGACTCAATCAAATTCACCAAAGGTTTTAGTGCTGGGTGGAAGTATATTGGGAAAAGGAATGAAAGTTGTGTTGGAATATCCGGAAATTGTATTAGTTGAAAGTGATATTTCCTTTGGTCCTAGAACAGATGTTATCTTGGATGCACATAGCATACCCTTTAAAGATGATTCATTTGATGGTGTAATTGTACAGGCAGTTCTTGAACATGTAGTTGAGCCTCAGAAATGTGTAGAAGAAATTCATAGAGTCTTAAAAAAAGATGGGTTAGTTTATGCCGAAACGCCTTTTATGCAGCAAGTACATGGAGGTTGCTATGACTTCACTCGTTTTACTCACCTGGGGCACCGTCGCTTATTTAGAAAGTTTGAGGAAATTGAGAGTGGAGCTGTGTGCGGACCTGGAATGGCGTTAGCTTGGTCTTATAGTTATTTTCTCTTGAGTTTTACTAAATCAAAGTTTTTGAGAATTTTACTTAGGATTTTTGCAAGATTTACATCGTTTTATCTGACCTATTTTGATGAATTATTGATTGACAAAGCAGGAACTCTTGATGCTGCGTCAGGCTATTATTTTCTGGGTCGAAAAAGTGATTCTATTCTTTCAGATAGGGAGTTGATAAAACTTTATAAAGGAGCATTTTGAAGTTGAAGCTTAAGAAATTGGAGAGGGCAAAGTATGACATCAGTTGACCGACAAACAATCCGAATCCTCCACGTCGTCGGTGGTATGAACCGGGGCGGCATAGAAACTTGGCTGATGCACGTCTTGAGACATATCGATCGCGATCGCTTCCAGATCGACTTTGTAGTTCACACGGAGAAACCCTGTCCTTACGACGGCGAAGTGCGTGCTCTTGGTAGCAAGATTATCCCGTGCCTCGATCCTTCAAAACCTTGGCTTTACGCTCGCAACTTTAAACGAATTCTACGCGAATACGGGCCCTATGATATGGTTCACAGCCACGTTCACCACTTCAGCGGTTACGTTCTTTGGTTAGCAAAACAAGCAGGCATAGGTGTACGCATTGCCCAAAGCCATAACGATACCTCCTCGGTTCAGGCAAAAGCAGGATGGTATCGGCGTTTGTATCTCGCTTTAACAGAATGGTGGGTAGATCGCTATGCAACAGTTGGTTTGGGAGTTAGCTACAAGGCAGCCGCGTCTCTATTCGGTTCAGCATGGTCAACCGATCCGCGCAGGCAAATTCTTTACTATGGCATCGATTTAACTCCGTTCCAGTCTCCTGTCAATTCGGTTGCTATTCGGACTGAATTGGGTTTACCTGCGGATGCTTTTGCGATCGGTCATGTAGGGAGATTTATCGAACAAAAGAACCATCTGTTTCTGTTGGAAATTGTGGCGGAAGTTGCCAAACGAGAACCAAAAATGCGCCTATTACTGATAGGAGATGGTTCGCTGCGCCCAGAAATCGAACAGAAAGTTATTCAGCTTGGTTTGACAGACCGTATTATTTTCGCAGGTGTCCGACCTGACGTACCCCAGTTAATGCTAGGTGCTATGGATGTATTCCTTTTGCCATCCTTTCACGAAGGGTTGCCCTTAGTATTGCTAGAAGCACAAGCGGCTGGGCTTCCCTGTATTTTTTCGGATGTCATTACCGAGGAAGTCGATATTGTCAAGCCTCTGGTGCGGCGAATGTCCTTGTCGCGATCGGCATCGGATTGGGCCGAGGCAGTTTTGGCAGCACGAGGCGATACATCGGCCATTAGCCAATCTGATGCCCTAGGGGTTTTAGAAAAGAGTTCTTTCAGTATTGAGATGAGTGTAAAAGAACTAACAAAAGTCTATGAGGCTAACTTGCCTAGCTGCTAGCGTCAGTAATTTATCCTAATTTTCTTGTATGTTAGACGTGCTGTTCTGGTTTAGCTTTTTCTATTGGACGGTGATACCATCGACCAAAACTCCGTGGTTTGAAATTGAATCGATACCTGTTAACGGCAAAGACATACTTCTTGTGGCAGTCGCTTGCATATTCTTGTTCTGGCCAAGGAGGAAAAAAACCTCAAGTACCACTTTACCCAGACGGGAACATCTAATCACCGCCTTCCTCGAACCTTGGCATTATCACTTGCCGATCTTGACTGTTAGCCTGATATTTTATGCTACGCTATCCCTTCAAGATAGCCGAATGGATCCGCGCGACGCTAAGGGAATGATGTGTACCCTGATCTTGACAGCATCCAGCTTTTTGCTGGGCTATAATGCGATCGCAAAAAGACCGGCTGCATCTGTACGGCTATTTCTCTGGCGGCTTACAGTTGGTTTAGCTGGGGTAGGGCTGTTATACACAGTTGCATCTTTATCATCCTTCCAGTTTGCAGGTGTAAGAAGCGCGCTAATTAACGATCCGACAGTGCGGGTACAAGGCCCGCTCTTTGGGTCAGATGATGGATATTTTGTGCTAATACCAGCGCTGGCATTTGCGATTCAAGAGCTGATTCAAACTCCTACCCAACGTTTATTTAAGCTTGCCATTATTTTTATTTTAATGCTGACTCTCATCGGTCTTGGGTCGCGGGGCGCAATACTCATTATTGGTGTATTTCTTTGTTTGACTATTTTATTTAATAAAAACAAGAAAGTTGCTGCCCTTGCTGCTCTGGGAGTAATTGTTTTCGTAATGATAGCAGCAGCAATAGTCTTTGCAACATCAAATACTGGCGATCGCTTGCAGTCCTTGGAAGACTCATCCCGTTCAGATACATACTTAACATCTTTTAAGATTATGGGTAATCGGACTACCGACTTGAATATTTTGGGGTCTGGTTATGGCTCTTATTGGGATTGGTATATTCTCGATCTTGAGGACGGTTCAGATGTAGAGGGAGGAAGAACTTTTAAGATCATACGAACTTCCTTCGGACCGATTTTATATCACCCTCACTCAACTTTTTTGCTACTAATTGTCGAGCTAGGAATGCCTGGTTTTCTATATTTTGTGTTTTTGTGGACTGTTTATGCTCGTCTCCTGCTTCGGGATTCAAGAAAACTGGAATTTCCAATCTTGGGCTGTGGTATGGTTGCTTCAGGATTTTCACTATTTATGAATTTTTTCATTTTTAGGCTGCAAATGCTCACTTGTCTGTGGTGGATTTTCCTATTCGGTGCTTTAGCCTTGAGTTCAAGTGCGAGTTCGTGTAGAACACAAAATACTATTCCTCCCCAGGAGTGATCGCAGTTTGCAAGACAGAATGACAGACTTTCAACAGGTAGCAAGACCATAGCATAAAAACTTAACAAATGAGTAGAAATAACAGAAAAATAACGAATAAATTTACTGGTAAATTAATGAGAACATTCTCTATTTTATTGATTTCAGTTATTTTGTATTTTAGTTCGTGCAGTAGTTCTGATGTCAGCTTATCCTGTGCAGATCGTATCCCCGTTCTTCCTACTACTACTCCTAGAGTTGAGGTGCGTGCTGACGGTACTGCTATGGTTAATGGCAAGCCATTCTTTCCCTTTGGTTTTTATCACGTTTCCTGGGCATCTAGTGCGGACGTTCGCATTAACCACTTACGTGAAATTGCGGGGGCTGGATTTAATATAATTCACTCTTCTTTCAAAAGGTTTGAAAAGTTTGAACAATATGAAAATTTTCTTGATGAGGCTGAGCGTATCGGTATTTACGTCCTGACTGAATTTGAATTAGTACCAACGGTCGATCCTATTCAAGTTGTTAATAAATTCAAGAATAAATCAGCCATTTTTGGTTGGAGTATTGCTGATGATGTCGATAGTAATAAAGATGGATTTACTGTGAATCAGATTTTAGATTTACATTGTAAGTTTAAAACTGCCGATCCCGCTCACATAACCTATATTAGCGGGAGCAAAGAAAAGAAAATTTCTAATTTTATTAATACTGCTGATGCAGTAGGAGTTCAAGCTTATCCTGTGGGATTACATCTTCCATTGACTTGGGTTAAATATATAATTTCTATTGCTCGCGATGCGGCTCCAAACAATCGTTTAATTATTGGAAACTTGCAGTCATTTCGATGGTATGATGAAGCGGCGAAAGTACCAACTTTTGATGAGGTACGTAATATGACTTATCAGGCAATTTTGGCGGGTGCGAAAGGAATTATTTACTACACTTATTACGATCGAGAGTGGAGTTTGCAGGAACATCCAGATTTATGGATGGGAATGAAATCTTTAGTGCCAGAAATGCAAGCAATTAGCTCGTTCTTACTAGAAGGAGATTTCAAAACTATTGAGACGGGTGCGAAAAACATCTTAGCTGGAATTTGGGTGCATCAAAACCAAAATTTAGCTGTTTTCATCAATACCTCATACGATCGTACTGCTCAAGTCGCGATTAAACTTCCAGGAAACGTGAGAGAAGTACAACCTATGTTTTCAGGTCAGGCTTCTGGTATGAGCTTCAAAAATGGTCAACTCAGTGGTTTCCTCAATCCCTTAGATGTTCGCGTTTATAGTCTGAGAAGCTGATTCATGAATGTTGTTTTTGGTTGAGAACATCGATTCGATCGCACCCCCGACGGACAGGTACGGTTTTAAGGATTACTTTTGTGAAGCAGGTAAAAGGCATCCAATCACTTTTGCTGGATTTCCGGCTACGATAGTGTGCTCCTGAACATCTTTGGTAACAACAGCACCTCCTCCAATTACTGAACCCCGCCCTACATATCGAACTTGTGGCAGGACAATTGCTCTATAGCCTATCCAAGCACCTTGACCAATAACCTTCGTACCTGGAGAATAAATTTCACCGGCTCTGTTGTCAGGATCATTATAATTGTGAGTATTACCGAGCAGACATACATAATCTGCTAGAGTCACAGCATCTTCTATGACTACGTTCTTTCCACTGTCACAGTATTTTTCCATAAAAACTTTGTCTCCGATCTTAACATTTTTATTGATTTGAGTATGCCAACGAATAGTGACCTAATTTCCGATCTCTACAGTTCTTTTACTGAGAAATCGAACTTCATGCTCTATAGTGATTGGAAAACCGCAGGAACGCAAAAACAAATTCACGAGCAAGCCACGAAAAATACCAATCACCTTTCCTAGTGTGATCTTTTTCTTAAATACAGACATCTTGACCATTGCTACTCTTTCCTAAAATTTTTCAACAATAAATATAAATATAACTGATGTTACGCTTTCTTATCAAAATTCACCACTTTGACAGGGCTGGCTTCTTTGATGGCACGATCTGTGACGCTCTAATTTTTATAATTTTTACATAATCTGCAATCTCGATCCCAATTGGTGAACCTATCAACGACATTCCGTTTAACAATATGGTCGTCGATGACCGTATTGTATTTCTATTGCCATTGTTGCTTCATTAATAGTCCTAGACGCACGGGCGGTCAGAAACCTGGTTTTTATTGCGAAAATACTGCATCCCGACCTTGAAAACTGGTAAAAACCCCGTTTATTTGGTATTTATGCGTCCAGGACTAATTAAATAAATATTTGTAAAATTTAGATAAATAACTTACCTTAAGATACAGGGTATGCTATAAAAATTATGTGATTACTGAATTTTAAAATATTGACCGACAAAAAACTCACCAAAGTTAATTTATTGTTATGAACAAATAAATTTTAGGGGTTGTCAATTTATGAATGTTGTTGTTGCTCTCGAACATAGATTCGATCGCACTCCCGACGGAAAGGTGTGGACGCAGGTAGCGTTTCCACATTCCTTCTGGATGCGTTACTTGGAAGTTTTCGATCGCGTGCGCGTGGTGGCGAGGGTTCAAGAAGTTGCTTCAGTTTCTGGCGACTGCAAACGCGCAGACGGCGAAGGGGTTTCCTTCGCAGCCGTACCATACTACATCGGCCCTTGGCAGTACCTCCAGAAAGTCTCGCAAGTCCAGCATGCCGCCAGAAATGCAGTGGCAGCAAACGATGCGGTAATTCTGCGGGTTGGTTCGCAGATAGCTTCTTGCATTCAACCGATGTTAAGCAAGATAAATCATCCGTATGCCGTAGAAGTCGTAGCCGACCCCTATGATGTCTTCGCGCCCGGTGCAGTTAAACATCCCTTGCGCCCGTTCTTCCGCTGGTGGTTTCCACGCAAGTTGAGGCATCAATGCGCTGGGGCTTGTGCTGCTGCCTACGTTACAGAAGGTGCCCTGCAACGCCGATACCCTTCTGGGTCTGGGGCATTTTCAACCCACTATTCCAGTGTGGAATTGCCAACTTCGGCTTTTGCTGCTGCACCCCGTTTTGACGATCGCGACAAGCAATCTTTCACCCTGATTAGTGTCGGTACGCTGGCTCAACTCTATAAAGCCCCCGATGTCCTAATTGATGCTGTAGCTTCCTGCGTGCAGTCGGGATTAAACCTGAAGTTGGTTTTGGTAGGAGATGGCAAACATCGGTCAGAATTGGAGGCGCGATCCCAAGCCCGCGGTATAGCAGATCGGGTTTGTTTTCTCGGCCAATTAACTGCTGGCGATGCTGTACGCGCCCAGTTGGACAAAGCAGAGCTTTTCATCCTGCCTTCCCGCCAGGAAGGCTTACCTAGAGCAATGATCGAAGCGATGGCCCGATCGCTCCCGTGCATCGGCTCTACGGTAGGTGGCATTCCCGAACTGCTGCCGGCGGAAGATCTTGTACCCCCCGGTGATGCGACTGCTTTGGCTCATAAAATTCGCGAAGTGCTGACCGATCCAGAACGCATGGCTAGAATGTCGGCCCGCAACCTGGAGAAAGCCAAAGAGTATCGAGATGAAGTGCTGCGGGAAAGGCGGAATCAACTTTACCGCTTCGTGCGAGAGCAAACAGAAGTTTGGTTGAGAGAAAAACAATGAACAAACTATTGATAGTAACGACGATCGCACCAACTCTCCGCGCTTTCTTCGCACCCATTGCCCGCCACTTGCGCGAGATCGGTTGGGAGGTAGACGGGATGGCCAAAGGAGTTTCGACTTGTCCTGAATGCTTGCAGGCATTCGATCGCACCTGGGAAATCGACTGGTCCCGAAACCCCACCGCGCCGCAAAATCTGCTGGTTGCGCCGCCACAAATCCGAGAAGTGCTATCACAGCAAGCCTATAACCTGGTAAATGTTTCCACCCCCGTGGGGGCCTTTGTCAGTCGTTATGTTCTCAATGATTTGAGAAAGCAGGGAAAACTCAAGGTGATCTATACGGCCCAAGGTTTTCACTTCTACAAAGGAGGTTCACCGCTCAAAAATGCAATTTTTCTGGGGCTAGAAAAGCTTGCCGGGCCTTGGACTGATTGCCTAGTGGTTGTGAACCGCGAGGATGAGGAAGCGGCCAAACGCTGGCTGGTTCCCCCTGAACGAGTCCGTTATATACCGGGAACTGGGTTAAATGTCGATCGCTACAACCCCTTGGAGATTCCTGAAGCAGAAATACGGAGAGTGCGCCAAGAATTGGGACTATCACCGGATACGCCGCTGTTTTTGTCGGTTGCTGAGTTGATTCCCCGCAAGCGCCCCCACGACGTTTTAAAGGCTTTCGCTCGCTTGGGAAGACCAGAGGCACACTTAGCCTTTGCTGGCGAGGGACAAATCAAGGAGATGCAGCAGTTGGCATCTGACCTAGGAGTGGAAAATCAGGTGCATTTTTTGGGGTTTCGTCGGGACATTCCTGTTTTGATGCGGGCCTCAGCAGCAACAGTCCTGGCTTCAGAGCAAGAGGGGCTTCCCAATTGTGTCATGGAGTCGCTGTGCCTGGAAGTTCCGGCGATCGGTACAGATATTCGCGGCACTCGGGACTTGCTGGAAGGAGGTTGCGGCCTTCTTGTCAAGTTAGGAGATATCGACGGGTTGGCTCAGGCTATGGCTTGGGTGCTCGATCGCCCGATCGCAGCTCGCGAAATGGCACAGCGCGGTAGGAAAAGCATACTTGGTTACGAACTTCAGAACATCCTGAAGCAATACGAGGCTTTGTACGCTGAAATCAACAATCAACAATTAACAATTAACAATTAACCAATGAGTAATATAGTTACAGGCGCGGCAGGTTTTATCGGCTCTCACTTAGTAGAAACTCTGTTAAAGCAAGGTGAGAAAGTTATCGGCATTGATGAAGTCAACGATTATTACGATCCCGAATTGAAGAGAAAAAATCTCGCTCATTTTGCCAAACATCCAAATTTTCAACTGATCGAAGACAATATTGTATCTTTGGACTTGCAATCGCTCTTAGCTAATACAGAAGTCATTTATCACCAAGCAGCGCAAGCAGGCGTGCGCGCTAGTTGGGGAGAAGGTTTCCGCAGTTACACGGATCGCAATATCAATGCAACTCAGGTACTCTTAGAAGCAGCAAAAAATGCACCGCAACTGAAAAGATTTGTACTAGCTTCTTCTTCTTCGGTGTACGGCAATGCTGAAACTTTCCCTACCAGCGAAACTGCCTGTCCTCAACCAGTTTCTCCCTACGGAATTACTAAGTTAGCCGCTGAAAGTTTGTGTTCGCTTTATTATCACAATTTCGGCGTTCCGGCAACCATGTTGCGCTATTTCACCGTTTACGGGCCTCGCCAGCGTCCCGATATGGCATTCCACATATTTTTTAAATCAATTTTGCGCGGCGAAGCGATTTCAATTTACGGAGACGGACAGCAAACCCGAGACTTTACGTTTATCAGCGATTGCATTGCTGCTAATGTAGCTGCTGCTAAAGTTCCAGAAGCTGCGGGCGAAATTTTCAATATAGGAGGGGGAAGTCGAGTTGCTTTAGCAGAAGTTATTCACACAATGGAACACATTGTCGATCGCCCGATTCGCATCCATTACCTAGAATCGAGCAAAGGAGATGCGCGGGATACTAGCGCTGACGTATCCAAAGCTCAGAAAATATTGGGATATCAGGCACAGGTTTCTTTGAGGGAAGGATTGAGGCAAGAATGGGAATGGGTGCAGTCTTTGTATGGTTAGGGCCTACTTAACCTACTTTACAGATGCAGCTACCGGAAGCGATTCAACCGAACATCAGATAAATTTTTGTTTGGCAGATCAGAAAATAAATATTCAAGTAATTGGTTTATCAGACTCTTTGTGGTTAGAGACTCTGAAAAAACTTCGCCACTATATCTATCATTTGCCTGAATATCTATATTTGGAGTCTATTAGCAACAACGCGCTAGCAGAAGCTAGGAATTGCATAATTTTGGGATGAATCTTGTGGTTTGGACCCCAGATTTATCCCAAAAAAATAAGGGTTTTCAGCTTTGATAAAATTCAAAATCATCCCGCAAATATGCAACGCCCAATTTTTAAAGTTTCTGTAACAATACTTCGGACAGTTTTTGATTGCCAACCGTAGAATAAGGGTTTCAAGGATCTGCGGCAAGTTCGCTACCAACGGAAAATCAATGGTTTCAGACGCTAGATCTAAAAACAGTCCGGACTATTGCTGTAAAAGTAAGCGATCGCCCCAACCAGAGGTTCACAAAAGCTTCATAAAGCACCGAAGTTATTTAAATTTTCTGTAAAGCTGACAGAAGTTATTACCGTATAAACCCGGATTGTGCAAGACTCAGGGAAGTACAGTAAATTGCTGTTGAGGTGTATAATCATGAGTATTTACGAATTACTACCTATCAAATCAAACTCACAAATATCGCAACTTAATCAACGAGTAAATCCCAACAAAGCCAGCCAATTGGTTAAGTTGGTATTAGATAGATTATGTGCAGCGATCGCCCTTGTGGTGTTATCTCCCGTAATATTAATAGTTGCGATCGCCATTTACATCCGCATGGGTAGCCCAATTGTCTTTACCCAACTGCGGCCGGGCAAAAACGGCGAGGTTTTCCAATTCTACAAGTTTCGCACCATGACGAGCGATCGCGACGCTGATGGCAATTTTCTCCCCGACATACAGCGAATCACCGCGATCGGTAAGTTTTTGCGCCAAACCAGTTTAGACGAACTTCCTCAACTCTGGAACGTTCTCAAAGGTGATATGAGTTTTGTTGGACCCCGCCCCCTTTTGGTGGAATACCTAGAGCATTACAGCCCCGAACAAGCACGTCGCCACGATGTTATACCAGGGCTCACGGGTTGGGCGCAAATCAACGGGCGCAATAGCATTTCTTGGACCGAAAAATTCAAATTAGATGTTTGGTATGTGGATAATTGGAGTCTATGGCTTGACCTAAAAATTCTTTTTCAAACTTTCTGGAAAGTGGTAAAAAAAGAGGGAATTAACCAGTCAGAACAGGACACGATGGAAAAGTTTATCGGAAATTAGTTCAATAAATCGATCGGGGAAACTCTTGGAATAGTCTTTGACAGAAGTGGAATGTTACTACCGCAAAACAATTACTATATGGTGCAAGTTTAATTGACAATAAAAGAGATTAAACTGATATTTTGTGGCTAGAAACACTAGCCAAATTACGCCAAAATATATCATTTATTGAATAAACAAAATAAACTTAAAAGGAGCGAAATGATGATGTTGTCAGAATTTATATTGCCTTGTAATCCAAAATGGAAACGTTTATTGTCACTGGCTTGGCACGATTTTTACCATCTGCCAGAGTATGTTTCTTTATCAGCTAAATATGACCAAAGTCAACCTATTGCTTTCTATGGGGAGGCAGATGAAGCTGCATTTTTGGTTCCTTTGTTAACTCGAAAGATTCCAGAAAGCCTTGAAGCACCTGATAATTGGTACGATGCGACTACCCCTTATGGCTATCCAACACCGCTCTCTATTCCTGCTGATGATACATCGAGTTTAGAGATTTTTCTCAAGTCTTTTCGAGAGATGGGAGCTGCATCTGGAATGATTAGTGCGTTCTTCCGTTTACATCCTTTGCTGCCACCAAATTTCGATGTATTAGCTAAATTTGGAACGGTGGTAAAACACGGTCAAACTGTATATATTGACCTGTCTTTATCCGTTGAAAAAATGTGGTCTAAAACTCGAAAAGATCACAGAAAAGATATTAACAAGCTGACCCGATTGGGTTTTCACGCCCTGATTGATGATTGGGGATTTTTTGACAAATTTATTGCCATATATCGCGCAAATATGCAGCGTGTATCGGCTAGCGAGTTTTACTTTTTTGACGAGAGCTACTTTGTTGATTTGCGTTATAGTCTGGGCGATCACCTCCACCTTTGCACCATCTTATCTCCTGAAGGAGAAGTCGCTTCCAGTTTATTGTTTACGGCAATTAATGGCATCGTGCAAACCTATCTTTCAGGAACAGTTGACAAGTATCTTTCTCAAGCGCCCTCTAAGTTAGAAATAGATGTGGTACGGCGTTGGGCTAAAGAAAATGGAAATCGCTTTTTTCATTTAGGTGGAGGGGTGGGTTCCCGTCCTGATTCTTTGTTTAAATTCAAATCTGGTTTTTCTGAGTTAAGGTCTGATTTTTATACATATAGAATGATTATCGACCCGGAAAAATATACAAACCTTATTCAAGCTTGGGAGGACAAATATGGAGAGCGCAATGATTTTGAAAATGATTTTTTCCCGCTCTATCGACTCCCAAAATCCCGCTCTGACTAAAGATTCAATTCTCTCAGATGTCCAGTTCATCATTGAGGGGTAATACTAATTCATTTCGCTGGGAAAATTTCTGCAATTAGGATCGGAGCAATTAAACTGATGTAAATAATTGTAACTTTCTGCCAAATTGGCAACCTAGTGTGGTTCCCCCGGTTTTAATGAGTGTATATAGCCATATTTGTTTGCATCTACCTAATTAATCAACGACAAAAGAATGGAGACAAAAACAATGAAATTTAGTTCTTCTTTCCTGAACACTTTTAGTTTCTTGTTGCCTAAATTTTTGCGAGAAGATTACTCACCCTACAAATGCAATGTCTCTGCTAACCGGGAAAATTATAATTTCCGGGCGCGACGGATACATGGGCAGAATATGATTAAGACTTGGATTAACACAGGCAAAAATTCATTTTTCAAACCTGTAGAATGTAATAATTGTCTATTCGATACGCGGATACCGAACATATACATTGGCTCTGATGGTCTTTGTAATATGTGCATGACTTACCAAAAGAATTTCAAGTTGGAAATTCTCAATAGCGAATTGGAAACATTTATCAATACCCCACGAGAGGAAGGAGCGAAACTAGATGCAGTAGTAGCATTCTCTGGAGGTAAAGACAGTGCCGCCGCTCTTTATTGGGCGAAAAAGAAATTGAATCTAGAGGTAGTTGCTGTCTTAGTACAAAACGGGTTTATTCCCGAAAAAGTGATCGATAATGGTCGAGACTTGTGCGACCAGTTAGGAGTGGAACTCGTTGTTTTAAACATAGAGCTTGCGCCTTTTCTAAAAGATATGATGGATCAAAATTTTACGAATGGCTATCCTTGCTATAAATGCGGGGAAATGTTCCACAAGGAAATTCAAAAATACTGTGTAACAAAGGGTATTAATCGGGTAATTTTAGGACGTAACTGGTGGCGTTGGATTGAACCAGAAGTTCGTTCTGTGCGGTGGGTTAAAGATGAAGCATCGGGGCTGAATTTGCAGTTTTTTTCCCTGCCATTTGCTTTGCAATTAACCGAAAAGGAGGTGTTAAAAATGCTGGATGATATAGGTTGGAAGACTTTAAAAATCCACGGAAACAGTACAAACTGTGTCATCCCTGGGTTGATCGAATATCCCATATACCAAAGATTAGGTTATCATCCAGAGCTAAATTTGCTCTCCAGGGAAGTGATTGCAGGTTTTCTGGATAAAGAGGAAGCGAAGGAACAACTTGCAGACATCAAAGATAATACAGAGATTCTGCGGAAGATGGTTAACAAGAAGCTGGAAGAAGCTCAAACTGACCAAGGGGAAAAAGAATAAGCAAAACTGTCAGCAGCAACAACAGAAGTAATCCTGTTGTTGCTTGACATTTCTTGGTAACAAAACTGCCAGATATCTGTTTTTTGAAAATGTTTGACAACTGCTTGATTACAAAACTATTTGAGACGTTTTACTATGGCAACTCTAAAAACAACTTCCTGCAATAAAGAAGTTTACCGGGATCGAGAATTTGCGCGTTGGGCTTATGGAAATGTTTTGTTAGCCGAAGAAAAATTTTTGATTGAGAACTATTTAGATCAAAGCAAAAAAACATTGGAGGCTGGGACAGGAGGAGGAAGACTTTTATTGGAAATGAGCAAGTTAGGTTTTAATTCTCTTTATGGTTTTGATTACTTGCCCGAATTTATTGAGGTAGCAAAACAGAGAGATGTAGATGGCAATATTGATTTTCAGGTTCAAGATGCCACCCAATTAAATTACGAAGATTGCAGCTTTGACCAAATCTTATATTTAGGCCAGATGGTTTCTTCCATAGATGATGAATTGGGAAGATTAAAAGCTTTAAAAGAAGCTTACCGGATTCTTAATGTAGGGGGTACTGCCTTATTTTCCTTCCTCTGTTTTGAGTCCAGAATCAGCAGTGGTTTATACCGCCCCTATGTGGAGTATATCCGCCTGTTGAGGAAGTTACGCGGGTCAAATCGTTCAATTCAATATCTTCCTTGGCTTAGGTTTGAGAAACGGCCAAATTGGGCAGCGCTGTTTGATGGAGGTGCTCATGTTTATTGGTACCAAGTTCAAGAAGCTTATCAGCTTTTAAGAGATGTGAATTTTCAGATTGTTGGATATGGTTATAGTTACCAACTGAGGCAAGGTATGATTCATGAATCTCTAGCAACACTAGCTAACGAACCTATCAGAGGAATGCTATACTTTGTTTGTAAAAAATGAGTTTATTGTCTGAACATAGTGAAAAAACAAATTCTCCTGTCAACACCTCACATGGGTTCCCTCGAACAGGAGTTCGTCCAAGAAGCCTTTGATACCAACTGGATCGCTCCTGTCGGTCCCCATGTAGACGCTTTCGAGCAAGAATTCTGCCAAGTAGTTGGCGCTAAACACGCAGCGGCTGTTAGTTCCGGTACCGCGGCTTTACATCTGGCTTTACAATTAATTGGTGTCGGTTCGGGAGATGAAGTTTTTTGCTCGACTCTGACCTTTATTGCAACTGCTAGCCCGATTACTTATCTTGGCGCAAAACCTGTTTTTATTGATAGCGATCGCACTTCTTGGAATCTCAACCCCGACTTGTTCCGAGAAGCGCTTGAGAAACGAGCAAAAATTGGTAAATTACCCAAAGCTGTTGTTATCGTACACCTCTACGGTCAAAGTTGCGATATCGACCCAATTCTGGAAGCTTGCAATGCTTATGAAATTCCGCTAATAGAAGACGCGGCCGAATCTCTAGGGGCTAGCTACAAAAATAGATCGCCTGGAACCTTTGGTAAAATCGGCATTTTCTCATTCAACGGTAATAAAATTATCACCACTTCCGGCGGCGGAATGTTAGTTTCCGATGACCAAAAGCTGGTAGAAAAAGCTCGTTTTTTGGCAACACAAGCCCGCGACCCCGCTCCTCATTACCAACATTCTGAAATTGGCTACAATTATCGTCTCAGCAATGTTTTGGCGGGAATTGGTCGCGGTCAAATACGGGTTTTAGAGGAGCGAGTTGAAGCGAGACGACGCAATTTTGACTTTTACAAACAAGCTTTAGGAAACTTGCCGGGAATTGAATTTATGCCGGAAGCTGCTTTTGGCAAAGCTACTCGCTGGCTGACTTGTTTGACGATCGATCCGGCAGCTTTCGGTGCGGATAGAGAACAAGTTCGCCTAGGACTTGCTCAAGAGAAAATAGAAGCGCGTCCGGTTTGGAAACCTTTACACTTACAACCAGTATTTGCTGATTGCGAATGTATGGGCGGTGCCGTGGCCCAAGAGTTGTTTGAGTACGGGCTTTGTTTGCCTTCTGGCTCTAATTTAACTGATGAAGATTTAGAGCGGGTGACAAGTGCGATCGCCCAAATTCACAAAGAAAATCGATGATATAGCCGAAGAAAGTTCGGCAACAGATTCTCTAACGGATGTAACGGAGGTCAGGAAGAAGAAAGATGCGAGCGCTATTATTATATCCCTGAATTTTTCAAGAAGTAGGGGAGTTAGGTATTTTGTCTTTTGATTAATTTTCTTGCCATTCTTGCAGGGCGATCGCAATTCCTTGTTTCAATTTTGGTTCGAGACTCTCTTGTTTCACTAAGTTTTCTAATTTCTGCCTTGCCTCGGCAGCACCTAGCTGTTTGAGCGCTGCCATGCAGTGTAGCCTGACGCTGCTGTCTGCGTCGCCCAACATTGAAATCAGAGCATCTAGCCCTCTCATATCTCCTAATTTTCCTAAACCTAAAGCTAAAGATTTTTTGCTGACGGCCTCCTGCACTGCCGGATGACCTGTTTTCAGCAAATCAATCATAATTTCAGCAGCAGCAGCTTTTAATTCCGGCTTTTCTACTCGCCCTAAAACAGTGACTATCTCTTGATAAACAGTAGAATTTATGTTAGTAAATTGCGCCATTAATGTTTGATGCAAATATGCTAAAGCGGTTGCAGTTTCCATCCAGCTTAGGGCGCGCACAGTTTCGATTTGCAATTCAACCTGAGTTGTGGGCGATCGCAACAATTCAAATAAAGCAGCCGCTGCTGCATCGGTTTTCACTCGCCCGATCGCGATCGCCGCTTGCTGACAAACTTCTAATCGGATGTCCGAAAGCAAAGGTTTGAGCAAGTTAACTAAATCCAACTCTGCATCTAAATAGGCGCGCACACCGAGAGCTCGCACGGCTTCTTTTCTGACTGCTGTTGCCGGATCTTTGAGTGCTGCTACCAGTACCGGCGGGATGCGGGAATCGTGAAAGCTGCTCAGGGCCTCGATTGCGTGCGCCCGCACCGCAACTTGAGAGTCTCCGACTACGCTCAACAGCGGTGGGATGGTTTCGGTGCGCCGAATTTGGGCGAGTGCTGCTGTGGCAAACTGTCGCGAGTCTTCTTGGAGTAGGAGAGTTGCGAGGGATGCTATGGCTGTCGGGCCGAAATTCCCTAGGGTTTCGGCAGCGATTTGGCTCAATTCTTCGTCGGAATTTTTGACCAATTCTACTAAAGCTTGAATCACTTCCGGGCGATCGAACTTTCCGAGAATGCGGGCGGCGAACCACCGGGGTTCGGTGTCTGCGTCTTCGTCTTCGAGCACGGCAATTAAAGGTGCGATCGCGCCATTTCCCAGATTGGGCAATACTTTAGCAATTTCCCAACGGTCTTGAAAATCGCCCCATTCTAACGCTTCTATTGCTAAACTGACAGCTTGCTCTAAAATGTCTTGTTCCTGCGGCTTGCCACCCTTGGCTGTCACTTGCTGCAAGCATTCGACTAACCCTGGCCAGTTTTGGCGATCGGCAGCGACTTGCGCTTTTTGTAAAAAATTATACATGATTTTAAATTAAGTTCGATCGAGAAGCGAGGTTTTTTTGCTGCTAGGTCAGAGCGGGAGGGAGCTACTTTGTACGAATCTTTTGCTACAATTATCCATTTTTTAACATTTTTGTCAATCCATCATAACTGGTAAAATGGAAGTAAAGCATTAATTTTGTGTAGTTAAGGCATCAAGGTATACTTTTTTCATTTAAAATACGCAATATTCCTAATTGAAAATTAACAAATGAAGAAAGCTCTACTTTTAGTAAACCAGCACTCCCGAAAAGGGCAAAAGCTATTATCTCAAGCCACTGTAGAATTAGAAGCACTGGGTTTTGAGTTAATTATAGAATCTACCGATCACGCCCGCGAACTTTCCGACACTATTCGCCGCTACCAAAATCGAGTCGAATTAGTAATAATTGGGGGTGGCGACGGCACTCTCAACGCCGCCATAGAAGGTTTGATAGACACCAAGTTACCCTTGGGTATTTTGCCGATGGGAACGGCTAACGACCTAGCCCGCACTCTGGGAATTCCTACAGATTTATCAGCAGCTTGTCAAGTAATCGCCAGCGGTAAAGTTCGGCTAATAGACTTGGGTTGGGTTAACGGCCAACATTTTTTTAATGTTGCGAGTTTGGGACTAAGCGTGGAAATTACCCAGCGGCTGACTAAAAACGTGAAGCAGCGCTGGGGAGTTTTAGCTTATGCTTTTACTGCTTTGCAGACAATTTTTTCAGCGCGACCGTTCCGAGCAGAAATTAAGATAAACAACCAATCTTTTAATGTTAAAACTATTCAAATTGCCATTGGCAACGGCCGCTATTACGGAGGTGGCATGACAGTTGCCGAGGATGCCACAATCGACGACAGGCGACTGGATTTGTATAGTTTGGAAACAAAAAACTGGTGGGAAATCATTGCTTTGCTGCCGGCTATGAGGCAAGGAAATCATACAAGTTGGCCTAACGTTCGCGCCTTGTACGCTCAAGAATTTGAGGTTAATACTAGCAAACGCCGTCCGATTAATACTGACGGTGAAATCACAACTCACACGCCTGCACAATTCCGAGTGATTCCCCAAGCTTTAGCAGTTATAGCTCCTTCATAACTTACAACTTACATATATTTGTGTTGTAGAACAGGCATCTTGCCTGTTCATATATAATTATGTTGTGGAACAGGCATCTTGCCTGTTCATATATAATTATGTTGTGGAACA
>Ga0164305_10000105_pt1 | contig 26221 bp, 19 predicted proteins | sample Whisoiple_237_MG_FD_110215 | JGI IMG/M metagenome (GOLD analysis project Ga0164305, IMG submission 110215) | Soil microbial communities amended with pyrogenic organic matter from upstate New York, USA - Whitman soil sample_237_MG | ecosystem: Environmental > Terrestrial > Soil > Agricultural...
ACAAACTTGTCGTCGTCAAAGACGTTCTGTAATTGAGTTTTTTGACCAGGCTATAAAAGCCATGGTTAATTCGGCTGTGCAGACCCCATCTTTAATCCCTCAAGTTGAGACCTGAATCCTTACAAACTTAGTATTAGGGCGTAGCATGAGTTATACTCCTACTGGAAAGACTGTCACTGCAAAAACATCCCAAAATCCAAGTTTATGAGCAACACTTCCCCGCCTCAACCAGCCGCCAACAATCCCGCAACACAAAAACTCAGTTTCTCAACAAAATTAGCTTACGGTGCCGGCGATCTCGGCCCGGCAATTACCGCTAATGTTTTGGCATTTTACCTCCTAGTTTTCTTTACCAATGTCGCTGGTTTACCTGCCGGCTTAGCCAGCAATATTTTGGTGATTGGCAAGGTTTGGGATGCCATAAATGACCCGATTGTGGGGGTTTTGAGCGATCGCACTTCTCACCCTTGGGGCCGCCGATATCCTTGGATAATATATGGTGGCATTCCCTTCGGCATATTCTTCTTATTGCAGTGGATTGTACCTAGCACGGATCACACAGTGTTATTTTGGTACTATGTTGCAATCAGCATTTTGTTCAACACGGCCTACACGGCTGTCAATCTTCCCTACACTGCCCTGACTCCAGAACTTACTCAAGACTACAACGAACGCACTAGCCTTAATAGTTTTCGATTTGCTTTCTCCATTGGCGGCAGCATCCTTTCATTGATCTTAGCTCTAATTATCTTTCGTGTATTTGAAAAAGACCCGAATCAACAATATTTAGTATTAGGTGCAATCTGTGCAGTTATCTCTGTCTTACCTTTGTACTGGTGCGTTTTGGGAACTCGCAAGCACGTCGCAGCCCAACTATTAGAAAACGCAGAACTAGATAATTCTACATCCTTGCCACTGAAAGAACAGTTGCAGATTGCATTTAGCAATCGCCCTTTTTTGTACGTCATTGGAATTTATCTTTTTTCTTGGCTGGGAGTGCAGTTGACTGCTACTATTATTCCCTACTTTGTTGTTAACTGGATGCAACAGCCACAGTACGTTTTTAGCTTGGTGGCGATCGCAGTTCAAGGCACTGCATTAATCATGCTATTTGTTTGGAGTCAAGTCAGCGAGAGATACGGCAAAAAAGCCGTATATTTTATGGGCATGAGTTTGTGGATTATTGCTCAAGCTGGACTGTTTTTTCTCCAACCAGGACAAGTATGGCAGATGTACTTATTAGCAGTCATCGCAGGTGTCGGAGTTTCCACGGCTTATCTAATACCTTGGTCGATGATACCGGATGTGATCGAACTCGACGAACTGCAAACAGGAGAAAGACGCGAAGGCGTTTTCTATTCGTTTATGGTACTGCTGCAAAAAATCGGATTGGCAGGGGGTTTGTGGTTGGTAGGCCAAGCATTAGAAAGAGCTGGATTTCTATCTACAGTTCCCGGACAGCCGGCACCGGTACAGCCAGATTCTGCGCTCTTTGCGATTCGAGTTGCGATCGGGCCGCTGCCCACAATAGCTTTAATTGCTGGCATGATTCTTACATATTTTTATCCCATAACCCGCGAAGTTCATGCAGAAATTTTGTTGAAACTTCGAGAAAGAAAAGCACAAAAGCAGTAAGCGCTAATAAAAAGTAGTTGGTAATTAGTAAAATCTCAACATAACAACTACCAAGAGCTAATCCGAGCGGGATTTATAGCAATCATCCCATCCTGTGCGAAGTCTTTTTTTCTTTAACCATGTGTCATCTTCTTATGTCATCGGTTAATTCCCAAAAAAGCCCGTTGCGCGTTTACCGAATGGATTGCTATAGCTTGCTCGGAGGGCGAATAAAAGCGATAGTTTTAGTAATAGCCCAGGAACGCAGAAACCTAGTTTTTTTTACGAACATACATAAATCGCATAGCGCCATCCGCCCCGGTAGAAAAACCCCGAAGGCTTGAGTTGTTCGAGATGTCGATCGAGCTTGAGAACACAACTTATTAAATTTTATGTCTGTCGGGCACTGTCGCGCACTAGAGAGAGTAGTTTGTGATATAATTATAACACTCAGTAAGTGTATATACTTAATCAGTCATCCAGATCCTCAAAAATTTTATAATTAAGAGAAGAAATAGATTTTTATCGGAAATTGATTCGATTAGTTGCCGTTTCCAAAAATCTGCTGAATGTGGCTAATTATACCGGGAGCATCTCATATTTGTAAAAACACTTCCTCTGGCTCCTTCCTTCTGACTCTTTCCTCGCAGCAAGAGAGGCTCGCAGCAAGAGAGGCTCAAAACTCCAATTTCTAGCTTTGCTGCTTTCATTGAGATGCTCCCAATTATATCTACATGGGAAATGCAAAACTTTTTAGTTGGTCAGTTAGCGCGTAAGTTAACAACTGCTTCTGCCGTTGACTCTGAGCCGAAAAATGGCATAGAGGACAAACCAATACCAGCGCCAGCAGCGGCTGAGGTATTACGGTCAATTGTAAAAGTTTGGTAAAGCTATTGAACCCCCTGTCTCGAAGCGGAGCAACACCTGAAACAGTTGGCTTCGTCGCCCCGAAACCCTAAATACAAGCACAACACTGCGACCCAAATGCAGTCTGATATAACTCTCCAGCAGTTGTAAAAGAACTTTTGCCACCGGCATAGCATAGGGATTTAGTTATTTTTGTATACTATGTGAAAGTAGTGAGAACTATTAGAAGGAAGTGGGCTCGACCAACCAATAATTTCGTGTGATATCCTTAAGCCAATGCTCAAAGTATCAACCCGAAGGCTCGCAGAAGAAAGCTGATTGTACCCACAAAATATCCAAGAGGTCAACATGGAAAGAGAACAGGACGCTCATATCGTACCCATTAGCAACCAGAGCCGACAGGTGCAGCAATTTTCCGTTGACGAGGGAGAAGAGTTAAGCGCGCAGCCTCAGAAAGGATTGAATCTAAAGCCGTTGTTGAGGACTTTTCAGCGACAAGCCTTAATCATTATTGGGATTATAGGTCTAGTAGGCGGTGGAGTTGTTTATCAGATCAAGGGAGCCAAGAAAACATATCAAGGCGATTTTCGGATGCTAGTGGAACCCGTGACAACGGAGGCAAGAATTGCTGACCCCTCTGCCCTAGCCAATCGCAGCGAGGGAGGAGGAGTACCTAATCGAGATTTTTTTAGTTTGGACTACGCAACTCAACTTCAAATTCTCCAGAGTCCTCAGATGCTGTCGGCTATTGTTAAACAAGTCCAAAAACGATATCCAGAAGTTACCGAGGAAATTCTTCAAAAAGGATTAGTCGTTTTGCGGATAGGAGAAAATGAGATGACGCTGACTAAAATTTTGGAAGTTCGCTTCATGGGGACCGATCCTAAATTAGTTGAGTTCGTTTTACAAGAAACTAAAAAGAAATATTTAAAGTACAGTCTTGATGAACGCAAGACTCGGATTGGTGAAGGTGTTAAATTTATTGAAGACCAGCTTCCGGGACTAAATAAGCGCGTCAACGACCTGAAATCAGAGTTACAGGTGATACAGCAGCAGCAAAAGATTACCAATCCTCAAGAACAAGGCGCGCAATTAATCCAGCAAGTTCGTACCGTAGAAACTTTAGAGTTAGAAACTCAAAGGCTACTGCAAGAACAGAAAACGCTTTACGCTAACTTGCAAAAACAATTAGATTTTACACCAAATGAAGCTATTGCCGCTTCCGCTTTAAGCGAAGAACCTCAATATAAAGAGTTGCTGATCAAGGTTAAGGAAGTAGAAGGTCAGATTGCTGTAGAAACAGCTCGTTTTAAATCTGCTAACCCTATAGTGGAAGCTTTAGAGCGCAAGCGGGCAAATTTAGTAGCTTTGCTCAACCAGCAAACTAATCGAATTTTGGGACAAAATTTAGTAGGCCCCCAAGCCAATTCTAAAGTTCAGAATTTTCAAAATTCTATTCGCATAGGCTTGATTAAACAATTGGTTGATACTGCTAACCAAGTTGAAGTTTTAGAAGCTCGCCTTCAGGCAATCAGCCAAACTAAAAACAATTTAAACCGACAAGCAACAGAATTCCCCAGCATAGCCCGCCGCTACAACGAACTGCAACAGCAATTAGAAGTAGCCGCCCGCACCCGGGATCAACTTTTAAGCCAGCGGGAAACTCTGCGCGTCCAAGCAGCTCAAAGCCAAGTACCTTGGGAAATGATTTCTGAACCACGGATACCGCGAGATGCTAAGGGCAACCTGATTCCAGTTGCATCGAAAGCTAAAAACAAATTGATGATGGCAGTTGTTGGGGCGCTAGTTTTGGGTCTGGGAGCTGCTATCCTCATTGAAAAGTTCCGCAATATTTTCTACTGTGCTGATGACGTTAAAGATGGGGTTGAAGCGCCTTTATTGGGAGCAATTCCTCTTGACAAAAATGCTAGAAAATTGCAGCCTTCTATTGCTAATGCCTATGCTTATCTTGAAGGAAAAGAGGGTAATAAGAAAAATGCTGCGGAATTTATAGAAGCTTTTGACTCTCTTTATACTAATATCCGCTTTCTTTCTTCAAATCGAACGATTAGCTCTTTGGCAATTGGTTCGGCTACAGTTGGCGAAGGCAAATCTACCGTTGCTTTAAACTTAGCTCACGTGGCAGCGCTGGCGGGTCAGCGAGTGCTGTTAGTAGACGCAAATTTGCATTCGCCCAGCCTGCACTTGCTGTTGGAACTGCCTAATGTCAAGGGATTGAGCAACTTGCTCGACAATAAAAACGAACCCAATGAAATGATCCAACGATCGCATCTAGCAGATAATCTTTTTGTATTAACTGCAGGTCTCCCGGATCCTGGTACTGCCAGACGGCTGGCATCATCTCAGATGCAGTATTTAATGGAAGAACTTCAGGCAAAATTTGACTTAGTTATCTACGATACGCCGCCGCTGGCGGACAGTAAAGATACGAATTTTTTAGCGGCGCGCACCGATGGCATACTGATGGTTGTAGCAATTCAGCAGGTTCCTTTTTCAGTTGTCACAAAAGTTTTCAGTCAATTAGAAAATTTTGGCATACCATGCTTGGGCACAGTTGCGAATCATGCCCCTAAACGCAAGAAGTATCCACCATCTAGATCGTCAGTTGTTGAAGATAAAAATGAATATTTGAATTTGGCACCAGTACCGTCTGGTATCCGCAAACTAGCTCCTAAAAAAGAGTGAGACCCACAAAGATGACCCCCAAAAATGGATACAAGCCCCCGACAGGAGTCATGGAACTCCCAAAATTTAGACTTTTGTTCAATCTCCCAGATTCGTCTGTGGAGTAAATCGAAAATCTAAAATCGTTCGACGCTTGCGCGACTTGACTAAGGGCTCGGCGAACGTCTTAGGTCGAAGTCTAAAATCTAAAATCTAAAATTTAAAATCTAAAATTGATTGATTGCGGACTAATTTCCATCCGGGTTGGTAGGAAATGTGACGGTAAAATTAGTCCAGCCATTCCTGCTTTCAACCTCAATTTTTCCCTGCAACTGTTCGACAAGTTTTTGAACCAAAGCTAAACCCAAACCTGTACCTCCTTGTTTCCAAGGATCGGCGTTGGGAACTCGATAAAATTTCTCAAAAATTCGAGGCAATTCCTCTATGGAAATAGACGATTGATTGCTGAGTGTAAATTGGATTTCTGAAGCCACAGCACTTGCTTGTCGCGAATTTGTCCTTTGTCCGTCTTGTTCCCAGTCTCCGTTTTTGCACTCAACTTTCAGAAAAATTTCGCCGTTATTGGCAGTATATTTGCAGGCATTGTTGAGGAGCTCGGCTAAAATTCGTCCCAAACTAGCGCGGTTGGAACTGATCGTGGGGAGGTGGCGATCGCACTCTACTCGCAAATCCTGGTGGCGGTCGTGGGCCCGGGTGTAAAACGGGTCGATAATAGTAGGCAGCCAGACTTCTAAGTTTACTGGTTCGAGGTCGATCGGACAAGTTGCGGCTTCGAGCCGCTGCAAATCTAGCAAAGCATTAATCAAATCTGTTTCTCTAGTACATTCTGTTTCTAAAATTTCTAGATAAATCTGGCGTCGATCGGGTGTGGGAGAAATTCTCAGCATATGAATAGCCATTTTTATATTAGCTAAAGGTGTCCGCAGTTCGTGAGAAACGGTGCTGAGAAATTCATCTTTTAGGACGTTTAAATGCTGGAGTTCGTGAACTTTTTGCTGCAATTCGGCGGTGCGTTCTTGGACTTGGCGTTCGAGGTCGGTGTTGAGATTTTGGACTTGCTGATAGAGTTGGGCTTGCTGAATGGCGATCGCGATTTGAGTTGCCAGTTGCAGCAGCAAATCCACTTCCGAAGGCTGCCACTGACGGGATTGGGAACACTGATGGACACACATCATCCCCCACAAATTGCCGTCTTGCAAAATTGGTACAATCAAATAAGCTTTGATTTGCGCTTGCTGGAACCGGGCATATTTTTCGGAGCTCAAACAGGCTTGGTCGAGATCCGGAACCGCATAAATTTCCTGTTCGACCACCGAAGCAGATTCTTGCCAAATATTATCCGGCATGATTTCTCCTAAGATTGAAGGCCAATTTTCGGCAACGGATTCTGCCACTACAATGCCGTAATTGCTGGACTCTAAATGCAGGATTGCTACTCGGTCAGCTTGCAAAACTTGGCGGACTTCATCGACGCTGGCGTTGAGAATTTCTTCGAGGTTTAAGGATTGGTGAATCCGCAAGGAAATGTGAGTTAACAGCCGATCGCGCTGCAATTGTTCGTGGAGTTTTGCAGTCCGTTCCCGCACCTGCTGTTCCAGTTTGGCATTGCGACTTTGCAACAGTTCCACTTTTTCGGCTTGCAATTGATAAACCGACTGCTGCAACTGTTTGACAACTCGGTACATTTCGGTGGGGTCGAGGACTCTGAGCAAGCTGGTCTGAGTAATAATTCCCAACAGTTCTCCGCGCCCCCCGCACACGACCAACCGCTGCACTTGTTGCTGCTGCATTTCTTTGTGCGCCGTCCATAGGGAATCGGAAGGTTGAAGAAATTGCAGGGGAGTTCTCATGACTTTTTGAGCTGGGGTTTGCTTGAAATTTAGTTCGAGAAACTGTGCCTGCACAATGTCATATTCGGTAATAATTCCCAGGGGTTGGTGAAAGGAATAGTGAAAAATGGAGGTATAGTCATCTTTGGGCTTCTCCATTGTTAATTCTTTGTTTTTTGTAATCACTACGCAACTGACCTGATGCTCTGACATCAGTTCGGTTATAGTCAGCAGCGAGGCGGTGTGAGGCGCTGTAATTGGCGTAGTCATTAATTCTGCTACCCGCCGCAATTTAAGAATGTTTGAAGGCTGCAATACTTGGCGAATTCTTTCTCGCGTCAGCACTCCTACCAAGTGGCGAAATTGATTGACGATCGGCAAATAGCGAATCTTGTGCTGGCGAAATAAGGATAAAGCGGTAAACACGTCTTGGTCATCGGATTCTGTGAGGGAGACCGACACCGGGGACATCACTTCGGAAATTGGTATTTTGTGCAGGGCTACTTTGTGCTGGTTGTCTATTGTGCCAGAAGCTATCAGCCTCACTAGGTCGGCGGGAGTTAATATGCCCATTAACAGTCCGCGGCTGGGGTTGTCGGATAAGTTGCCTGTGGTAATAGTCTGCTGGTTCTGCACGACGAACACGCAGCGGGCCCGCACCTTTTCCGGCGCGGATGTTTCGGTCATCCCCCCCCGGTCTGAGGCTACAGGTGTTTTGACTAGGGGACAACTGTTTTGCAACTGACTCATCAGGGCGATCGCCACTGCTAAGGAAGTTTCTGGCCCGGCAGTGAGGGGGTAGCGATCGATCGCTTGTTCTAAGGCTGAGGAGTAAAGGGGCGGGTGGTAAAACGGCATAGTGGATTGCAGGTTGTCAGAGGGCGGCTAACTATCGGGCAAAGCCTTAGGGAACGGCAGAAACACCTCGCCTGTGCTTGGGATTTAAATAATAAACTTTCTCATTGATTATTTCCACGCAATCTGAACTTTTAGATTCATCGTCTCACTAATCCGCAATCTTACTCATCTCAAATACGCAGGGCGGTTTTTACTGCCTGCTTTTCCCCTGAGACTCCCCTATAATCAAAATAACCCGAATGTAAAGTTTTACTACAAGATTTATCCATAATGACAACTCTAAGCTTAGAGCAAATTGCAGCCAAGTTAGAAAGCGAAAATTCCGCCGATCGAATGGTGGCTTTGGCCAACTTGCGGAATGTGCCTGCTGCAGAGGCGGTGCCTTTGATTAAAAAGGTGTTGAACGACGAAAGTTTGCAAGTGCGATCGATGGCTGTGTTTGCTCTCGGGGTCAAACCCACAGCAGAGTGCTATCCCATTCTAGTCAAATTGCTAGAAACTGACCCGGATTACGGCATTCGCGCTGACGCTGCGGGTGCTTTGGGCTATCTGGAAGATATCAGAGCTTTTGATGCTTTGGTGCGGGCTTTTTACGAGGATACGGAATGGCTGGTGCGCTTCAGTGCTGCTGTTTCTCTGGGAAATCTCAAAGATGCCCGGGCCCGCGAGGTGCTGCTGAAAGCTCTCGACAGCGAGCAAGTGGTGATCCAGCAGGCGGCTATTTCGGCTTTGGGAGAAATTAAAGATCTTGGGGCGATCGATCGCCTCCTCAATTTTGCTCAGTCGGAAGATTGGCTGATCCGCCAGAGGCTGGCTGAAGCTTTGGGCAATTTGCCGAGTGTTAAGAGCGTTTCGGCTTTAAAATACTTAGAAAAAGATAGCAATTCTCAAGTATCTGAGGCGGCAACAATTTCTCTCGATCGTTTGTCAAAAGCAGAAGCATGACATAAAACTTTTAGTAAGTTGAGAAACCCGGTTTCTTCAATAAACCGGGTTAATCCTTATTTTAGCAATCTTAATAAAATTTATAGAGTATTGAGTAAAACCAGAATATATTATATCAGCTGCTACGGCAAATCGCAAGTTAAAATAGTTCTTTATATCCTTTAACCAAAACTAGCCATGAATCAAGCGCCCAATCCATTTAACTCAAATTCCTCCAATCCGCTAGACCCCTTGGAGCAACAAGTTGACGAGCAAGGTGAAGCATTGCCGAGACAGTACCACCCGGCCACTAAAAAAACTCTGCAAAAAGTCTTTATTATCCTGATAGTTGTCGGGGCAATTATTGGGGGAATTCTATCTATAGGGGTGATTTCACTGATGCAGAAGGCGGGACTGACAGATGTGCCAGCAAGGGTACAAAATCCTAAGTGAATGGGTGGGGTGAGTGTACCGTCCGCGATCGCCGATCCTTCATTAGAGTATCGTTCAATATCGCGCCCATTTTGCTTGCGCGAAATTAAGACGCGATCGCTCGCCTCGTAAAAAAAATATTAATATTTTAATTATTTTATTTGATGCAACTGTGTCTATACAATCAAATTCGGTGCTGTAGGGGACCCGACCAAAAACTGTTTCAAATAAACCACACTTATTCTGACTAAGAGAATGTTACTTATTGCGCTATTTATCGCCACCTTTTTTTTAGCATACTGCAATGGTGCTAATGATAATTTTAAAGGCGTGGCGACACTGTTTGGCAGTCAGACAACGAACTATAAAACAGCAATTAGTTGGGCCACGATTACAACTTTTGCAGGTTCAGTCTTTTCTATTTTTCTAGCAGAAACGCTGGTAAAAAGCTTTTCGGGCAAAGGGCTAGTTCCCGACGATATCGCCCATGCCCCAGATTTTCATTTGGCAGTCGCCATCGCTGCGGGTTTAACCGTTATTCTTGCTACCTTAACTGGATTCCCTATTTCCACAACTCACGGTCTTACAGGTGCGCTTGTCGGTGCAGGTTTAGTCGCAATTGGTACTCAAGTTAATTTTACAGCATTGCAGAACACTTTTCTAATGCCTTTGTTGCTGAGTCCCATGATAGCGATTCCATTAGCAGCTTTAATTTATGGGCTGTGTCGCTACCTGCGAGTTTATTTAGGAATCCAAAAAGAATGGTGTATTTGCGCTGGTAAAACTCAACAGATTATTCCCATTCCCCAACCGGATGCAACTAACATACTTAAGTGCATCACAACCGCTGATGTCGCGGTCGATTCTCTAGATAAATGCACGCAAAAGTACCTGGGAAATTTCTTACAAATTCCCAGCCAAAAGTTAGTGGATGTTTGCCATTTTATGAGCGCGGGAATCGTCAGTTTTGCCAGAGGATTGAACGATACTCCTAAAATTGTTTCGCTGATGTTAGTCGGTGAAGCAGTCTCTGTTCAGTGGGGAAGTTTAGCAGTAGCTTTGGGAATGGCCATCGGCGGTTTATTGAATGCTAAAAAAGTTGCCGAAACAATGAGCAAAAAGCTGACAGCAATGAATACAGGTCAAGGGCTGGTGGCAAACTTAGTGACAGGATTTTTAGTTATTGGTGCCAGTCGCTATGGACTTCCAGTTTCTACTACCCATGTCTCGGTAGGTTCAATTTTTGGTGTAGGATTGATTTCAAAAAAAGCTAATGTGCGCGTTTTCTATCAGATTCTACTATCATGGATTTTGACCTTGCCAATTGCTGCGGCAATCAGCGGCTGCGCTTACTGGGTGTTGCATCGGTAAGAGAATTATATCAATTCCGGTTACACCGGAATGATGGGGAGTGGGGAGTGGGGAAGGGGGAATTATTGACCTTGACTTTATCATTCCCACCCCGCCGGAAACGATATTAATCGTTAGTCCTAGAAGATAAAGAGTTCGCAGTTGATTTGGGATTGCCATCAAAGGATAACCAGATCGAATCTAACGGTAAAAAAAGAAATCGCGCCGGGAGTTTTTGAATAAAAATTTAAGGGTAATTTATGGTTAAAAATTCTCCGATCGCGCCACCTGTTGCAGATAAATCGATCGCTGCTGGCTTTCACGCTCTTTCTGACCCCCTGCGGCTTCAGATTTTGGAGTTGCTGCGGGAACAGGAGTTGTGCGTGTGCGATTTGTGCGATCGACTTTCTGTCCCTCAGTCTAAACTCTCTTTTCACCTCAAAGCCTTGAGGGATGCAGCTTTAGTCCGCAGCCGCCAAGAAGGCCGCTGGATTTACTACAGCCTCAATTTAGCTCAGTTTGTCGCCCTCGAACAGTACCTCGCCGAATACCGCCGCTTCAGCCAGATCCTGCCGGCGCGCCCCTGTTCCGACGCGGGTTAACCCATCAACATTTCTTAATCACTCAAATACTGATATGGTTTGTTTGATGATTGACATATCAATTTTTATTGATATGATTGGAGGGAACCAATTAGTTGAGAGCGATGGATGCAACAGCTCATCGGTTAGCTTGTGCTCGGCCAGATTGCAGGCGAGAGGCGATCGCCGAATTTCTAGGTACATTTATTTTGGTTTTTGCAGGCACGGGTGCGGTGATGGTTAACAAAACTAGCGCTGGTTCCGTAACTCATTTAGGCGTCAGTTTTGTATTTGGTGCAGTAGTAACTGCGATGATTTACGCCCTAGGACACATCAGCCGCGCACACTTTAATCCGGCCGTAACTTTAGGGTTTTGGGCGAGCGGTTATTTCCCAAAATATAAAGTTTTGCCTTACGTTTTAGGGCAGTGTGCGGGTGCGATCGCAGCTTCTCAAGTGCTGCTAATTACCCTAGGAAAAGTAGCAAATCTCGGTGCAACTATCCCTCTCAACGGTAACTGGTTGCAGTCTCTAATTTTAGAAACTGTTTTGACCTTTATCTTAATGTTTGTTATCCTCGGTTCAGGACTTGACAGACGCGCTCACATCGGGTTTGCCGGGATAGCAATTGGCTTAACTGTAGGGTTAGAAGCTGCATTTATGGGGCCGATTACCGGAGCGAGTATGAATCCGGCACGATCTCTCGGCCCGGCTTTAGTTGGCGGCATTTGGGAACACCACTGGATTTACTGGGTGGCTCCGATTTGGGGAGCACAATTAGCAGTCGCAGTTTATCGGGAAATATCTAACGGATTTCGGGACTTTAATTAAAACTATCATGACAAGTTTTACGCACAAACCGAGAATTTTGTTTCTATACGGCTCTTTAAGAGAGCGTTCTTACAGCCGCTTGTTGGCGGAAGAATCGGCGCGAATCATTGAGGGCTTCGGTGCTGAAGTTAGGTTTTTTAATCCTCTAGAATTGCCGATTTACGGCAGCGTTCCCGATACGCATCCGAAAGTTCAAGAGTTGCGGGAATTGAGCCTGTGGTCGGAGGGTCAAGTGTGGTCGAGTCCAGAAATGCACGGTAATATTACTGGCATTATGAAAAATCAAATTGACTGGATTCCTTTAAGTATTGGGGCCGTCAGACCAACTCAAGGCAGAACTTTGGCGGTGATGCAAGTCAGCGGCGGTTCGCAATCTTTTAATGCTGTGAATACTTTGAGAATCTTGGGCCGCTGGATGCGGATGTTTACGATTCCGAATCAGTCTTCGGTTGCTAAGGCTTATCAGGAGTTTAATGAAGATGGGACGATGAAGGATTCGCCTTATCGCGATCGGGCGATCGACGTAATGGAGGAACTGTACAAGTTTACCTTGCTGTTGCGGGAGCAAACCGACTATTTGACCGATCGCTACAGCGAACGCAAGGAACAAGCCGCTAAAGAGGCGATCGCACTAGCAAATCGCGCCCTTGAGGTTAACTCTCCTAAGAGTATCTAAAGTTTGCCTTTCCCTAGGAGGTATCCAAAATAACTGATGAAAAATTCAACCATTTTAAAGAAACTCTCCTTTTTAGACCGTTACCTAACCTTATGGATTTTTCTGGCAATGGTCATCGGCGTTGCCTTGGGAGTTTTCATCCCAGGTATGGAAGGATTTATCAACCAATTTCAAGTGGGAACAACGAATGTCCCGATTGCCATTGGCTTAATTCTGATGATGTATCCACCCCTTGCCAAGGTGCGATATGAAGAGTTAGGGGATGTCTTTAGCAATACTAAGATTCTCGGTCTCTCGTTATTGCAAAACTGGGTAATCGGCCCGATTTTAATGTTTGTGCTAGCCATCACTTTTCTACATGATTACCCTGAATATATGGCCGGCTTGATTATGATTGGATTAGCCCGCTGTATTGCGATGGTAATTGTCTGGAACGAGTTAGCCAAAGGAGATACTGAATATACAGCAGGACTTGTGGCATTCAACAGTATTTTCCAAGTTCTATTTTACAGCGTTTATGCCTGGTTTTTTCTCACGGTTTTACCGCCCTTATTTGGGTTTAAAGGCAGCGTTGTTAACATAGGAATTGGAGACATTGCCCAAAGTGTTTTCATTTATTTAGGAATTCCCTTTCTGGCTGGGTTTTTAACTCGCGTCGCCTTGGTAAAAGCCAAAGGCAAGCATTGGTATCACAGCGAGTTCATTCCTAAAATCAGTCCAATTACGCTGATTTCCCTGTTGTTTACCATCGTAGTAATGTTTAGCTTAAAGGGAAATTTAATTGTTCAGATTCCAATGGATGTGGTGCGGATAGCGATGCCGCTGCTCATCTACTTTGTGCTAATGTTCTTAGTAAGTTTCTATATGGCATGGAAAATAAAAGCTGACTATGCTAAATCAGCAAGTTTGGCTTTCACTGCTGCTAGCAATAACTTTGAATTAGCCATTGCTGTCGCCATTGCCGTGTTTGGCATTAACTCCGGTGCCGCCTTTGCTGCGGTGATTGGACCCTTAGTAGAAGTTCCTGTGCTAATTAGTTTAGTTAACCTTGCACTGTGGTTTGAGAAGCGATTTTTTAGACGTAATATGCCCGGGTCTGTCTAGCCTAGTCATACAATTTTCCGACAAGCAATAACCAACAAAAACCATGAAAAAAGTAATGTTTGTTTGCAAAAGAAACTCCTGCAGATCGCAGATGGCGGAAGGATTTGCTAAAACCATCGGAGCAGGCAAGATTGAAGTCACCAGTTCCGGGTTAGAATCAAGCAGAGTTCATCCGACAGCAATTCAAGTCATGTCAGAAATCGGCATTGACATCACCGATCAAACATCCAACCCATTAAACGAATTCAATGCAGAAGACTACGATGCAGTAATTTCTCTGTGCGGCTGCGGGGTGAATTTACCCGAAGCGTGGGTATTGCGAGAAGTGTTTGAAGATTGGCAACTCGACGATCCCGACGGACAACCCATCGAAACTTTTCACCGCGTTCGAGATGAAATTAAAGCACGAGTTGAAACATTAGTTGACTCTCTAAAGTAAGATTAGTGTCAAAATTAGAATTCTTGCCTTGTCGGTTTTAACTCAGCTCTTGTAGTATTGTCAATAAGCCTTTTATGAACAGGCCCGACGGCCTGTGAAGCGAGAAAATTCCTCTCCTGTGGAACAGGCCGGAAAGCCTGTTTCGCGAGCGAGAATGGTGCAAGATGTCAGTTTTAACTGAGTTGCAGTATTGTCAATAAGCCTTTTACGGGCGGGCAGGATGCCCACCCCACAAGAAATTCACTCTTCGCTTCACAGGCATCTTTTTGTGGAACAGGCATCTTTTTGTGGAACAGGCATCTTTTTGTGGAACAGGCATCTTTTTGTGGAACAGGCATCTTGCCTGTTCTTAAAAATCGTGCAAGATGTGAGTTTCAATTAACTTTGTAGCGACAACTTAAAATTTGTCACTGTCGCATCCAAAGAATTAGTGCTAAATTATGAGAGGCGTTCCGCCGGAACGCCTCTACATTCGTTGCGAGCACAGACCAAAAGGTGAGCAAATGATTCAGACGGCAGTCACGCCTTTCAAAAACAAAATTAACTCAGCTTTAACTAAAAAGCAGATTACAGTTTTACAAATAAATCTCGGCAAACGCTGCAACCTCGCTTGCACTCACTGCCACGTAGAAGCTAGCCCGACACGAACAGAAGAACTTTCCCCGGAAATTTGCGACCAATTAATTGAAATCATTCGCCGCTTTCCTCAAATTCAAACTGTTGACCTCACCGGCGGTGCTCCCGAAATGCTTTACGGTTTTAAACCGCTAGCGGAAGCTGCCAGGGCGGCAGGTAAAGAGGTAATTGTTCGTTCTAATTTGACGATTTACTTTGAAAAAGGTTTTGAAGATATTCCCGAATATTGCGCGCAGCAGCAACTCAGAATTGTGGCGTCGCTTCCCTGCTACCAAGCTGACAATGTGGACAAAATGCGCGGCAGCGGTGTTTTTGACAGTTCGATTCTGGCGCTGCAAAAGCTAAATCAGTTGGGATACGGGAAAAACCCAAATTTAACTCTGGATTTGGTGTACAATCCACAAGTGCCGGCAACAGACAAGTTTTCGCTAACACCGGAACAAGGCAAGTTAGAGAAAGATTACAAGGTTTATTTAGCGGAACATTTTGGGATTTGTTTTAATCAATTGTTCGCGATTACTAATTTGCCGGTGGGACGGACTAAGTTTCATTTGGAACATAAGAAACTTCACAAGCCTTATCTGGGGTTTTTGGAGGATAATTTTAATCCGGGTACTCTGGAACATTTAATGTGCCGTAACGAATTGTCGATCGACTATTTGGGCAATGTCTACGACTGCGATTTTAACCAAATGGAAAATCTGCCGGCGAAAACTGGCAGCGGGGAAAAGATAAATACTGCTAAATTGCTCGCATCTGGCAGTTTAGATGTGATTCAAGAGGTGCAAACGGCTGCTTATTGTTACGGCTGTACGGCGGGTAGCGGTTCTAGCTGTGGCGGTACTTTGATTTAATTTAAGGGAAAAGTTGCGCTTTATTACAGAGTTTTTTAGCGCTAAAGCGCAACTACAAACCTTAAGGTGTATGCAATGAATGAAGGGGGAGTTTAGGTAATGAATGATTCGCGATCGCCCGATGAAAATCCGCCGCCATCAAATAGGTGGAAGCTGATTTTAGGGATTGGTTTAGCTGTGGCTTTGATTGTGGCGGCAAAGTTTTTCAACTTCCAAGGAATTCTGACAAATGCCTTGGAGTCGATCGCGAGTCTCGGCCCTTGGGGCCCGGCAGCTTTTATTCTAATTTACATTGTAGCAACGGTTCTATTTATCCCCGGTTCTTTGCTGACTCTCGGTTCTGGCGTTTTGTTTGGAGTCGTTGGCGGTTCGGTTTGTGTTTCCATCGGCTCGATTTTAGGCGCAACTTGCGCTTTTTTGGTAGGGCGGTATTTAACTCGCGACTGGGTTTCCAAACAGATAGAGGACAATCAAAAATTTAAGGCGATCGACTCCGCAGTTGCCTCTGAAGGATGGAAAATTGTGCTGCTGACGCGACTTTCTCCCATTTTTCCGTTTAATTTGCTTAACTATGCTTTTGGAGTCACGCAGGTATCTCTAAAAGACTATTTTTTGGCATCTTGGATCGGCATGATTCCGGGAACTGTCATGTATGTTTATATCGGTTCCCTGGCCGGGAGTTTGGCTGCACTCGGATCTAGCGGGCGATCGCGCACGGCTGCTGAATGGGCTCTCTACGGCATTGGTTTGCTAGCAACGATCGCCCTCACCGTTTATGCAACCCGCTTGGCTAAAAAAGCTTTAGACGAAAAAATTTCGCCTTGAAACCATAGCGCAAATTAGTAAAATTGTCAATAAGTATTTACCTCTACCTTATAATACATTGCTAATTTAAAAAACTCCGTATTTTCTCTGTGTTATTTATAATTATTTTGTTATACAAACGAGATAGATATTAAAGATATCGTAAAGCAGTTACCTCAAGTAGGTAAACCGAAGGTCCAAATATAAAGCTGATGCCAAAATAGAAGGCGAGCGTGCGATCGGAATAAGAATTGTTTGCAGTCAGGAATGCAAGTCATACCATTTTAAATTTTAGATTTGAGATTTGAGATTGGGAATGACTGATGAGTACCAGGGTTGGGAGCACCGGCCTACAGTTGCATTATTTTCTGAAACTGGTCTCACGACTTGGCTGATATTAATTCTGCCGAATGACCAATACCGTTTGATGAATTTGATTCGGAGAGAACATTTGATGATGCAAAACCCAGCAAATCAAGCCGGATCTGTGTCTGCGCCACCGCCACACGAAGCAAAAAAGCTGCGCCACCTTTGGGAAAACATCAGCAATTCTGCTCAATCGCGGTGGCAGCAAGCGCAGAGTCTTTGGCAACACAGACGGCAGCGCCGCCATTTGCTGACCCTGCTAATTCTTGGCACCACCGCTTTAACCATTAGCACAACTGCTTGCATCAGCTATTTTTTTGTGCGCGGACTAATCCTCGACAATTTAAAGCAAATAGCCCTATTAAAACTAGAAAAAGGCACCGACGAAATCGACCGCTGGCTAAGCAGCCGCAAAGCAGAAATAGAAACCATTGCTTACGATCCTAGGGTTGGCACTCTCAATTGGCAATTAGTCGAGCCCCGGTTGCAAGGAGAAATATACAGATTAAAAGAGTATTTCGTCCTGTCATTAACTCAACCCGACGGCTCATTTACCAACACTTTAGGCAACCGCGGGAACAGCAAAGACCGCCAACACTTTAAAAAAGCAATGGCCGGGCAGCTCAACGTTTCCGACCCGCTGATCGGCCGCACTACAAAAGTTTCGACGATCATCATTTCAGCTCCTATTTGGGCCTTGCCTCCCGCTCCCAATAAAGTAATTGGAGTCCTATCGGGCAGCATTAAATTAGACCGAGTAACATCTGTCGCTAACAGCTTGCTGTACGGTTCCGACAGTTATGCTTTTGCGCTCAATTCACAAGGAGTGCCAATTGTTCATCCCAACAATAACTTAATCGGAAATACCGACCGCCCGGCCCCAAGCTTTTTACAGTCACAAGACCCCGCACTCTCCACAATTGCGCGGCAGATGATCGACCGCCAGACGAACATCGAACTGGTAAAAATAGATAACAAATGGGTGTATGTGGCCTATGCTCCCCTCAAGGAAGTTAACTGGTCGATGGCTTTAGTAATTCCCCGCGAAAATATTGAATCCCAACTGCAAGCATTAAATTTGCTGACATCCGTAGTGGCCGGACTGCTCGTCCCAGCAATGCTAGCAGCAATTTGGCTAATTTACTCTGCCGAAAACAATCGCGCTCAAGCGGAGCGAGAAGCCATGCTCAACCGGATTGCCGGACGCATTCGCGCTTCCCTGGAATTAGACAAGATTGTGCAAAGTACAGTCGAAGAAATAGTAAGTTTGCTGCACCTAGAAATGGCGGCTTTTGGTTGGTACAAACCGCAAGAAAAAATCTTGCAAATCCTGTGGGAATGTTGCCCGTCTGATTCTCCGACACAAGCCATAAAGTTTGAGCCTTACTTTCTAGAAAATGTGTTAGTACGGAGTGGTCAAGGCGAACCAATTATTCTTTCGAGCGACACTTGGGCGAAGGGTGTAAGTCAACCGCCGGAACTTAAAGCTAATAGCTATTTAGCCGTACCTGTCCAGACTCAGAACCAGCCGCAGGGTTATTTAATTTGCAGCCACGCTACTCATTGGCTTTGGAGCCGGGAGGAAATCCAACTATTAAAAGCTGTGGCCGACCAATTGGCGATCGCAATTACTCAAGCTCACCTTTACAGTCAAACGCAAGACCAAGTAAAACTGCTTAATAGTGCCTTAAATGAACTGAAAAAAACTCAAACTCATTTAGTGCAGAGCGAAAAAATGTCATCCCTAGGTCAAATGGTGGCTGGAATAGCGCACGAAATCAACAACCCTGTTAACTTCATTTCGGCTAATTTGCCTCACACCAGCAAATATACTAAAGATTTATTAGAGTTGGTGAGTTTATATAAAGAAGCGTTCCCAGAGGTTCCCCAGGAAATTGCAGATTTTACCGAAGAAATCGAGTTAGAATTTATCGAGGAGGATTTGCCGCATATATTGAATTCTATGAAAATAGGAAGCGAACGCATTCGCAGCATAGTTCTTTCTTTGCGAAACTTTTCTCGCCTAGATGAATCTGACAAAAAGCTAGCGGACATTCACGAAGGTATAGAAAATACCTTGCTGCTGCTCTCCAACCGCATTAAAAATAGAATTTATATAGTCAAGAAATACGGGAAAGTGCCTTCAGTCGAGTGCTATCCCTCTCAGCTCAATCAGGTGTTTATGAACTTGCTGAGTAATGCGATCGATGCCTTGAACGAGATCGATCGCCTGGATAAAATTATTACTATTTCCACGGGAGTAGTTCGCGAACATGGCGCTAGATTTCTGAAAGTGGCGATCGCCGACAACGGGCCCGGCATTCCCGACAGCGTTAAAGACCAAATTTTTAACCCATTTTTTACTACTAAAGAGGTGGGAAAAGGCACGGGTTTGGGGTTAGCTATTAGCTACAAAATTGTAGTAGATGGACACGGAGGAAACATCACAATTTCTCAACCTCCGGGCGGGGGTACGGAGTTTTTGGTAAAAATTCCTATTAGTAACGGGAAGTAATACGATTTTAGATTTTAGATTGGGGAATGACTGATGAAATAAGTGTTTAGAGCGTGTCTATAGTTGCATTTTTTAAACTTGTATAAGCAGGAAGTGGGAAAGGAAGCCCACGGATTTTGTAACAACGTTGTAACGGAGGTAAGGGATAGAGGGAAGAGGGAAGAGGGGCTCAACAGTTTTAATTAATGCTAAATTTACGCCCGTTGGCTAAAATTAGAAGAGTTTTTGTTAAAGGTGTTTTATGGCTGTTGGCAAGGATACAATTTTCGAGCGCTTTTTGTCGCCCCTGATGCGACTGGCGATCGACGAAGAAGCACTGAAACGACTCTACGAAGGTATCGACTGGGAAAGAGCGGGCGATCGCTACCGACAACCCAACCTAGTTTATCCCGAATATTACAGCAGCCAAAACTTTCACGGCATTAAAGGCGGCTACCTCAACCCCAGTGCCGCCGTTTCCTACGATCCAATCACCCAATATGTTTTGCCTCCCCACGAAACAGTAGTCAGGCAAGGCTTAATAGACGCTGTGCGGGTGAAACCGCGCCGAATTATCGATTTGGGATGCGGCACCGGTTCGACAACGCTCATGCTCAAGCAAGCCTTTCCCGAAGCGGAAGTTGTCGGGCTGGACTTGTCGCCTTATATGCTGGTAGTCGCCGAAATGAAAGCGCAAAAAGCCGGCTTAAAAATCGAGTGGTTGCACGGAAATGCTGAAAGCGTTGCTTTTGCTGACGCAAGCTTCGATTTAGTCGCAGCTTCCTTGCTGTTTCACGAGACGCCGCCTGCTGTATCGCGGGCAATTTTGCGAGAAAGCTTTCGACTGCTGAAGGTTGGGGGACAAGTGGCAATTTTGGACGGAAACCAAAAAACTTTGCGGCAAACAGAGTGGCTGACTGATATCTTTGAGGAGCCTTATATTAAGTCTTACGCGGCTGGCAGCCTCGATGCTTGGGCGGGGGCGGCAGGATTCGCGGCGGTGCAAACTCACGAACACTGGTTGGTGAATCAGGTGACGCAGGGCGTAAAACCTTTGCCTGGGGAAGATTTGGAACAGGCAAAGGTGGCGAGGGGGTGGAATTGGGGCGATCGAACTCCTGATTTTGATGGCGATTTACCAGGCATTCCAGCTCCTGCTTGATTTACAGAAGCACTGCCGACTAAAATAACTACCGACTGGAAGTCGGGGCTACACAAACAAAGTCCGCCTTCGCGGACTGAATAATAACTAATAACTAATAACTAATAACTAATAACTCATAACTCACAACTAATAACTAATAACTCATAACTCATAACTAATGACTCTAAAAGCAGTTTTATTTGATTTTAATGGCGTTATTATTAATGACGAGCCGATTCACGAGAAAATAATCGATCGATTGATGCTCGATGAAAATCTCCAGCTCAAACGTGGGGAGTTTCGAGAAGTTTGTTTGGGAAAGAGCGATCGCGCTTGCATTACCGCACTGCTCGAGCGCCGGGGACGATATCTAACAGAAACATATCTCGATCGACTGCAGCAGCGCAAGGCCGAAGCTTACAAAGCTCAAATAGATACTTTGGAGAAACTGCCGATTTATCCGGGTTTGGCAGAATTTATTGACAAAATTCGGGTCGCCGGACTGAAAATGGCCGTAGTTAGCGGGGCAATGCGATCGGATATAGAATTGGTGTTAGATCGGGCCGGTTTGGCAGCAAATTTTGAGTTAATTGTCGCAGGCGACGACTTGACGGCGAGCAAACCAGCACCCGATGGCTATTTATTGGCTGTAGAACTTCTCAACCAGAAATATCCCGATTTTAACCTGCAACCGATCGAGTGTTTGGCGCTAGAAGATACTTTTGCGGGAATTGAAGCGGCGAAAAAAGCGGGAATTCAGGTAGCGGGTGTGACTCACACTTACCCGTTTCACATGATCCAGCGCCAAGCTAATTGGACGGTGGACTATTTTGCTGATTTAGAGTTGGATAGAGTGGCGGCACTTTGCTCGATCGCCCCCACTGAGCCGGCTGCGAAAAACACTTGACCTTTTTAGCAGTTACGTGCTAGTGTAAGTGACGGTCTGCGAACGTGAGAGCAAGCAAGACCTGTAAGCTTTTTAGATTCGGCAATCCCGCATCTAAAATGCTAAATTAAAACTCAATCAGGGGAATTAGCTCAGTTGGTAGAGCGCTGCGATCGCACCGCAGAGGCCAGCGGTTCGAGTCCGCTATTCTCCATAAATCAGGGGCACATCTACAGGTGACGATCGTACTCAAAGCGAAGTGCGATCGTCACCTGCTTTGATACTCGCCTATGCAAGTGCGATCGACGCGGTTGCTGCCTAAGTTATAGCATCAATAACCTGTTGAGAGCGAGAAACCGACTTTCTATTTTGTGCGATCGACCAGTTTATGCCTAACTCGTAGCAGCAATAAGATAATTTATGTAAAGAAACCCGGTTTCTAATGTCACACTAATTGCTGAAAAGACGTATTTTGGTGTCTAAACCCGGTTTCAGAACAGAATGCAACGGTAGGTAAGCTGCAAAGCGTTATGTCATCAGTCAATCTAAAATCTACAATCTAAAATAATATCAGTCCAGTTTTTGCAGCAGTTGCCATTAATCCCCCGAAAAGTTTCTTTTTGTCAATAAATAATAATTTTTGTATCTAAAAATACAACAGTATTCAGAAGCCAGTCTTAATATCAAGTCGCCATGTGTTATTATTCTCAATCATCTGACTCATCTATTGAAGAGTAACAAGAAAAAATGACAAAGCGATTCGATCGGCGGAAATTTCTTTTATACGGTTCTGCTACCCTAACATCAAGTTTATTTCTAAAAGCTTGTAGAACTCCCACTCCAACAGCAACTCCAGCAGCTTCTCCAACACCAACAGGAAGTACACCAGCAGCAAGCAGTGGAAACACGATCAAAGTAGGAATTTTGCACTCTTTGAGCGGCACGATGTCAATCAGCGAAAAAAGCGTTGTCGATGCCGAACAATTAGCGATAGAAGAAATTAATAAAGCTGGGGGTGTCCTCGGAAAACAAATCGAAGCAATAATAGAAGATGGCAACTCAGACTGGCCGACTTTTGCCGAAAAAGCCAAAAAATTGATCGACCAAGATAAAGTTGTCACAGTCTTTGGCTGCTGGACTTCCGCCAGTCGCAAAGCAGTATTGCCGGTATTTGAAGAAAAAAATCATATGCTCTGGTATCCCGTACAATACGAGGGTCAAGAGTGTTCAAAAAATATCTTTTACACCGGGGCCGCACCGAACCAACAAATTGAACCAGCAGTTGACTGGCTGCTAGAAAATAAAGGCAAAAAATTCTTCTTGGTCGGGTCTGACTACGTTTTCCCCCGCACTGCAAATACCATTATCAAGGCACAGCTAGCAGCCAAAGGCGGCGAATTAGTTGGGGAAGATTACATTCCTTTGGGCGGGACAGAAGTCACGCCAATTATTACTAAAATTAAGGCAGCTTTGCCAGACGGCGGCGTCATTTTCAATTCCCTCAACGGCGACAGCAACGTAGCATTTTTCAAACAGTTGCAGGGTGCAGGTTTGGGCCCGGACAAATATCCGTCAATGTCGGTCAGTATTGCGGAAGAAGAAGTAAAGGCGATCGGCGTAGAATATCTTAAAGGCCATTACGCCGCCTGGAATTACTTCATGACTGTGGAAACTCCGGAAAATACAAAATTTGTGGAAGCTTTCAAGGCAAAATACGGCAAAGAGAGAGTGACTAACGACCCGATGGAAGCAGCTTACATCATGGTTTATCTGTGGAAGCAAGCTGTCGAAAAAGCAGGGACAGCCGACGATTTAGAAAAAGTGCGGGCTGCCGCTTTGGGTCAAACCTTTGACGCGCCGGAGGGCAAAGTTACGATGGAAAACAACCACCACATCTCTAAATTTGTGCGCTTGGGCGAAGTGAGAGAAGACGGTTTGTTTAACATCGCTTATGCTACACCAGAAGCAGTGCAGCCAGTTCCTTGGAATCAGTTTGTCGCTGAAACAAAAGGCTTTGCTTGCGATTGGTCAGACCCCGCAAAAGGTGGAAAATTCAAAGCTTGATAAGGGATGAGAATTAAATAAAATCCACTTTTCATGACTGTTGTGGGATGGGCGTCCCGCCCGCCCAGAAAGGACGGGCGGGACGCCCATCCCACAAGAAAAAAGGGAAATTATTTAATTGACGATCCTAAGTAGGTAATACCAATTTCAATACGCTTGGGTTAAGCCAGATCCCCCCTAGCCCCCCTTCTTAAGGGGGGGACAAGAGCGTTCTTGCCTCACCCCCTACTCCCCTTAATAAGGGGGAACTGGACTCTTCAAAGTCCCCCTTATTAAGGGGGATTTAGGGGGATCGAGACTCGGCTACAAGCGAAATATACAGAGGGTTTTAGTTCTAAGTTGACACCAATGGGATAAAATCCGCCCCTAATTATCCCCGAACAAAGTTAACCGACTCGATGCAGGAGTAACAAAAGTGGCGATATTAGATGGTTTATTTAACGGCATTAGCATTGGCGCAGTTTTACTAATTGCAGCCCTGGGATTAGCGATTATTTTCGGGCTGATGGGCGTGATTAATATGGCTCATGGCGAGTTGATGATGCTGGGGGCTTATACAACTTTCGTGGTGCAAAATGTCTTCAAAGGTATGGGAGGATTTGCTTTTGAAACCTATATTTTATTTGCAATTCCCCTAGCTTTTTTAGTAGCTGCATTGGTAGGATTAATTCTCGAACGCGGAGTGATTCGCTATCTTTACGGGCGGCCGCTAGAAACTCTGCTGGCAACTTGGGGCGTAAGTTTAATTTTGCAGCAGTTTGTCCGCAGCGTGAGTTGGGTGTTGGTAATTGGGATTGCGGTGTTTTGTTTGCTGTTTTTTGGCGGTTTGCGGTTGCTCAAATCTCGCCTGGATTTCGATCGCATTCGCAACAAAATAATCGCCCTAATTTTACCTCTGTCTTTGGGTATTTCCTGGGCGGTGAGTGCATTTTTAGGGCAAACTTACAAACTGGCAGTAACTCAACCTTGGTTTGGCGCTCAAAATGTGGACGTAACTGCACCGCAATGGTTGCGGGGTGGCATACCGCTGGGCAATTTTCAGTTGCCCTACGCCCGAGTTTTTATTATTGTGCTGACAGGAATTTGTTTGGCGGGAATTTACCTATTTTTGCAAAAGTCTGTGTGGGGATTGCGGATTAGATCCGTGACGCAAAATCGCAGCATGAGCGCGTGTTTGGGAATTCCTACCGAACAAGTAGACGCGCTGACTTTTGCTTTGGGTTCGGGGCTGGCAGGTGTCGCTGGGTGCGCGATTAGTTTGATCGGTTCCGTAGGGTCAAATACCGGACAAAATTATATAGTCGATACCTTTATGGTGGTGGTTGTGGGCGGTGTCGGCAAGATTGTGGGGAGTGTAGTTGCTGCGATCGCGATCGGCACTGCAAATTACCTGATCGGTTCGGGAACCTTAGCATTAATGTTCGCTCCTATCAAGCCTTTAGCCGACTTCTTCACATTTTTCGCCACAACCAGCATGGCAAAAGTCATGGTATTCGCCTTAATTATGGCTTTTCTGCAAGTGAAGCCGGGAGGGATTTTCCCGCAAAAAGGGCGGACGGTAGAAAATTAAAAATTACAACTGCGAGTGTAGCGAAAAATGCAGAAAACACATCAAAAACCCTGGCTAAAAGAAGCGGCAATTGTCAGCGCGATCGCCCTCACATTCATATTGCTCATCCCAGGAATACTCCCCGACGTTCGGCTCAATCAATTGGGGCGATTTTTAGCACTAGCAATTGCAGCCCTCGGCATAGACTTGATTTGGGGATACACGGGTTTGCTCAGTTTAGGGCATGGGGTGTTTTTTGCGATCGGCGGCTACGCCTTAGCCATGCACCTAAAACTGCAAATTCCCCCAACCGCCAGCAGTCAATTGCCAGAATTTATGAACCTCTACGGCGTTACCGAACTCCCCTGGTTTTGGCAACCATTTTATTCATTTCCCTTCTCAGCATTAGCAGTAGTTCTCATCCCCGCCATCTTGGGTGCACTTTTAGGTTATTTAGTATTCCGCAATCGAATTCGAGGCGTTTACTTTTCAATTCTTACCCAAGCAGCAACCATTGTATTTTTCAACTTCTTTAACGGTCAGCAAAAACTGATTAACGGAACCAACGGACTCACCGACTTTAAAACCCTGTTCGGAGCCACAGTAAATGACCGAGATACTCAATATATTTTCTACATTCTCACCATACTATTTTTAGCAGCAACTTATGCCCTCTGCCGCTGGCTGACAAGCGGGCGTTTCGGCCGCCTGCTAGTAGCAATTCGCGACGACGAAGTGCGCCTGCGTTTCTCAGGTTACAATCCCACAGGCTACAAAGTTTTAGTCTTTGCAATTTCCGCCGGTTTAGCCGGGATTGCAGGCGCATTATTTACCGTACAAACCGGAATTATTTCGCCAAAAGCAATGGATATTGCTTTTTCAATTGAAATGGTAATCTGGGTCGCCGTCGGAGGCCGCGCCACATTATCGGGAGCAATATTAGGAGCGCTGCTAGTCAACTTTGGCAAGAGTTTCTTGAGCGAACAATTCCCCGAAGTGTGGCTATTTTTCCAAGGCGCGCTATTCCTAATAGTAGTCACAGTGCTGCCCGACGGCTTAGTCGGATGGCTGCAACATCAAGGTTTCGACCAAATCCGCACCTTGTTCAGAAGACCGAAGTACGCATCTACTTACCCCAGCCTGGAACAAGACCCCCAAGTGCAGCGCGAAAAAGAAGAACTTGAACATTGAGTGCAAAAATATCGTGTAATTTA
>Ga0164305_10000106_pt1 | contig 26215 bp, 19 predicted proteins | sample Whisoiple_237_MG_FD_110215 | JGI IMG/M metagenome (GOLD analysis project Ga0164305, IMG submission 110215) | Soil microbial communities amended with pyrogenic organic matter from upstate New York, USA - Whitman soil sample_237_MG | ecosystem: Environmental > Terrestrial > Soil > Agricultural...
GGTGTTGAAGGCGGCCACGGCGGCGATGCCGTCGGCGGCCCAGGCCGAACCGGCGTTGAAGCCCAGCCAGCCGACGAACAGCAGACCTGTGCCGATGGCGGTGAAGGCCAGATTGTGCGGCGCCATATTGTCCCGGCCGTGCCCGTGGCGCGGGCCCAGAACGAGGGCGCAGACGAGGCCGGCGACGCCCGCGTTGACGTGCACCACCGCCCCGCCGGCGAAGTCGAGCACGCCCAGCGAGCCCATCCAGCCGCCGCCCCAGACCTGATGGCAGATCGGGACATAGACCAGCAGATGCCACAGGAAGAAGAACAGGATGGAGGCGGAGAATTTGATCCGTTCGGCGAAGGCGCCGGCGATGAGGGCCGGGGTGATGATGGCGAAGGTCAGCTGGTAGGCGATCCAGAGGAACTCGGGCAGGCCGGGGGCGAGGGTGTGGGCTGTGGAAGGCGTGACGCCGTTCAGGAAGGCGGCTTGCAGACCGCCCACGAAACCGTTGGTCGCGGGGCCGCTGGAGCCGAAGGACAGGCTGTAGCCGACGGCGAACCAGAGCACGGTGACGATGGCCAGGGCGGCGGTGGAATGGGCGATGGTGGCGATGACGTTCTTGCGCCGCACCATGCCGCCGTAGAACAGCGCCAGCCCCGGCAGGGTCATCAGCAGCACCAGCGCCGTCGAGGTCAGGATCCAGGCCGACGAGGCCTCATTGAGGACGAGGGGGACCTGATGGGCGAGAAGCGGGGTGGCGGTCATGCGCGGGTCCGGGCGGGAGGTCAGAACAACTCGGCCCGAACCGCGTTCGACGCCGCGGAGACAGATAGGAGGCTATTGCAGCGCACAAGGCAATTCATTTCGTGTGCGGTGCAATATCAAACGGCAGCGCTGCGCCTGTTGGAATGTCCAGCGCACTTCCGGCACGAACTGACCGCCCCGTGTCGCAGTGCGGTATACATTACAAAGTTGCAACAATTCACATATTGCGCGCGCCGGCTGTCCGGGTGTCACTGGTTTCCGGCCATACGCCGTTATCGCAGTTTCGGGGAACACCATGCGCAACGCCCGCCGTCTCGCCCTGCTCGGAGGGGTCGCCACGACCCTGCTGATCGCCGCCGCCGCCCACGCCGAGGGCGCCGCGCCGCCGCCGGCGGTCGCCGCAACGCAGGAGCGGCTGGCGCCCCTGCCGGATGTGGACATCCCCTTCACCAAATTCGTGCTGAACAACGGCCTGACCGTGATCGTCCACGAGGATCACAAGGCGCCGATCGTGGCGGTGAACATCTGGTACGGCGTCGGCTCGAAGAACGAGCCGGCGGGCCGGTCCGGCTTCGCCCACCTGTTCGAACACCTGATGTTCAACGGGTCGGAGAACTACAACACTGACTTCTTCAAGGGCACGGAGCTGCTGGGCGCGACGGACCAGAACGGCACCACCAACACCGACCGCACCAACTATTTCCAGAACGTCCCGACCTCGGCGCTGGACGCGATGCTTTGGCTCGAGAGCGACCGGATGGGGCATCTGGTCGGCGCCATCGATCAGGCGCGCCTCGATGAGCAGCGCGGCGTGGTGCAGAACGAGAAGCGGCAGGGAGAGAACCAGCCCTATGGCCGCGTCTTCAACGCCATCACGGCGGCGACCTGGCCCGACGAACACCCCTACGGCCACACGGTCATCGGCTCGATGGAGGACCTGAACGCGGCCGATGTGGCGACGGTGCAGCAGTGGTTCCGCGACTACTATGGCGCGGCCAACGCGGTGCTGGTGCTGGCCGGCGACATCACGCCCGAACAGGCCCGCGAGAAGGCCGAACGCTATTTCGGCGACATCCCCTCGGGTCCGCCCGTGACCCAGCCGCGCCGCATGGTGGTTCCGATGGTCGGGGCTCAGCGGGAGGTCATGTACGACCGCGTCGGCCAGCCGCGCCTGTACAAGGTCTGGAACATCACGCCGCAGGGCGAGGCCGACACCGACTATCTTGGCATGCTGGGCAATGTCCTGGCGTCGGGCCGTTCGTCGCGTCTCTACAAGCGTCTGGTGATCGACGACCAGCTGGCCACGAGTGTTTCCGCCAACGCGGGCGGACGCCAGATCGCCGGCCAGTTCATCGTCACGGCCACGGCCAAGGCGGGCGGCGACCTGGACCGGATCGAGGCCATCGTCGACGAGGAGATGGCGCGCCTGCTGCGCGACGGCCCGACCGCCGAGGAGCTGGAGCGCGTGCGCACCCAGACGGCCGCGGGCTACATCCGCGGCATGGAGCGGATCGGCGGCTTCGGAGGCAAGTCCGACCTGCTGGCGTCGTCCCAGACCTTCTTCGGCGATCCCGCCGCCTGGCGGACCAGCTATCAGCGCGTCGTCGACGCCCGTCCGGGCAACCTGACCGACGCCGGCCGCCGCTGGCTGACGGACGGCAGCTATTCGCTGGAGGTGCTGCCCTTCCCCGACTACTCCGTCGTCGCCACCGGCGTGGACCGTGCGGCCGGCGTGCCGGCGGTCGGACCGGCTCCGCAGGCGGTGTTCCCGACCATCGAGCGGGCCCAGCTGTCGAACGGCATGAAGGTCATGTTCGTGCGGCGCGAAAGCGTGCCGACCGTCAGCATGAACCTGATCCTCGACGCGGGCGCCGTGGTCGATCCGGACGACAAGGCGGGCCTTGCCCAGCTGACGCCGCAGGTCATGACCAACGGGACCGACGACCTGACGGCGATCGAGATCAGCGACCGGCTTCAGCTGCTGGGCGCCACGCTCGGTGCCGGCTCGGGCACCAACTCGACCAGCGTGTCGATGACCGCCCTGTCCGCACGGCTGGATCCCTCGCTGGACCTGTACGCCGACGTGATCCGCAACCCGGCCTTCCGGCAGGAGGACTTCCAGCGCACCCGCACCCTGCAGATCGCGGGCATCCAGCAGTCGAACCGCAACCCCGGCTCCATCGCCTCGCGCGTGATAAGCCGCGAAATGTACGGCCCGACCAGCCCCTACGGCCGCCCGGCCTCGGGCACCGAGCAGACGGTGGGGACCCTGACCCCGGCCGACGCCGAGGCCTGGCACGACACCTGGTTCCGGCCGGATAATGCGACGCTGGTCGTGGTCGGCGACACCACCCTGGCCGAACTGACGCCGAAGCTGGAGCGGGCCTTCGCCGGATGGCGGGCGCCGGCGACGCCCATGCCCGCACGTCCGGGGCCGGCGGACGCGCCCGACGCCGCGGGCCGGCCGCGCATCCTGATCGTGGACCGCGCCGGTCCGCAGTCAACCATTCTGGGCGGCCGCATCGCTCCGGCTTTCGACCCGTCGAACGAGGCGGCGATCGACACCATGAACACCGCCCTCGGCGGCGCCTTCACCAGCCGGATCAATATGAACCTGCGCGAGGACAAGGGCTGGTCCTATGGCGCGGGCGGCGGCGTCCCGTTCGGTCGGGGCGACCGCGTCTATTCGGTAAGCGCCGGGGTGCAGTCGGACAAGACGGCCGAGAGTCTGGTCGAGCTGCGCCGCGAGCTGACCGAGGTGGTCGGAACGCGTCCGCTGAGCGACGCCGAAATCCAGGCGGCGCGGGCCAATATGGTTCAGGGACTGGCCGGCAACTGGGAAACCAACGCCGCCATCGCCGGCGAGCTGCAGAACATGGTCGTCTGGGGCGTGCCCGAAAATTACTATGATACCTATGCCGGGACGGTCGGTTCGATGACCGCGGCCCAGGCGGCCGTGGCCGCTCAGGCGGTGGTCGGCTCGGGTCCTACGACCTGGGTGGTGGTCGGAGACCGGGCGTCGATCGAGCCGAAGATTCGCGCGCTCGGCTTCGCCGATGTGCAGGTGGTCGATATTTACGGCCGTCCGGTTCAGTAGGGCTGGTTGCAGCGAAGAGGGCGGGGCCGGCGACGGCCCCGCCCTTTTTCGTGCGTCAGACCCCGTAGAAGTCGCGGTACCAGTCGACGAACCGCTTCACCCCGACGTCGATGGGGGTCGAGGGGGCGTAGCCCAGCAGGGCGCGGGTTTCGGCGACATCCGCCTCCGTGCGCGTCATCTCGCCGTCCTGGGTCGGCATGATGTTGAGCACGGCCTTGCGGTCGAGGGCCTGCTCCAGCACCTCGATATAGCGCGACAGCTTTTCGCGGCGTCCGGCCCCGAGGTTCAGGACACGCCACGGCGCGACGCCGCTGGTGGCGGGCGAGGGCGTTTCAGCCTTCCAGTCCGGATCCCGGGCGGGCGGCGCATCGAGCGCGGCGATCACGCCGTCGACGATGTCGTCCACATAGGTAAAGTCCCGCTCCATGGCGCCTGCGCCGTAGACGTCGATCGGCTGGCCCTCGAGGATCGAACGGGTGAATTTGAACAGGGCCATGTCGGGCCGGCCCCAAGGTCCGTAGACCGTGAAGAAGCGCAGGCCGGTGCTGGGGATGCCGAAGATATAGGCGTAGGCGTGTGCCATGGCCTCGTTGGCGATCTTGGTGGCGGAATAGACGTTCAGCGGATGGGCCACGCCCTGCTGCACCGAGAAGGGCAAGGCGGCGTTGGCCCCGAAGACCGAACTGGTGGAGGCGAAGACCAGATGCTCGGCCTGGACGGCGCGAGCGCCTTCCAGAACGGTCAGGAAGCCAACCACGTTCGAGTCGATGTAGGTCTCGGGGTTTTCGACGCTGTAGCGAATGCCCGCTTGGGCGCCGAGGTGGACGATGCGGCGGGGCGCCTGCTTTGCGAACAGGGCGGCCATCCCTTCCCGATCGGCCAAGTCCAGCGTGTTGTGGACATAGCCGGGCTGGGTCAGCAGCCTGTCCAGACGCGCCTGTTTCAGGGTCGGGTCGTAATAGGCGTTGAGATTGTCGACGCCGATCACCGTCTCGCCACGCGCCAGAAGGCGCTGCGCGGTGTGGAAGCCGATGAAGCCGGCCGAACCGGTGACGAGGACGGGGCCTTTGTTCATGGGCCTTCGTTAGCGCCGCCCGCCGTCATGCGCCAGATCATCCCGCGGCCAGAACGACGCCGGCCATGGGCGGTAAGGATCCCTCGGGCGCTCCGTCCAGATTGACCGCCTCGATGATCCGCAAACCCTCGGGCGCGGTCCACGGCGCCGGATGGTGGCCGAGGTTGAAGACGCAGAGCAACTGCTGGCCCTCGTAGCTCCGCTCGAAACACAGCAGGCCGGGCCCGGCGTCCAACAGGGTCATTTCCCCCAGCCTCAGGGCCGGATGGGCCTTGCGGAAGGCGACCAGACGGCGCGTGGCGTGCAGCATGGAGGACGGATCGCCTTCCTGCCGCGCGACCGAGAGGGCTAGGTGACGGCGGTCGACGGGCAGCCAGGGCTCGACGGTGGAGAAGCCCGCCCACGGCGGATCGTCCGTCCACGGAACCGGGGTGCGCGCGCCGTCGCGGCCCAGCGTCTGCGGCCAGTTGGCGATGGCCTCGGGATCGACCAGCCGCTCGAACGGCACGTCCGCCTGGGGCAGGGCCAGCTCCTCGCCCTGGTAGATGAAGATGTTCCCGCGCAGGGTGGTCAGCAGCAGCAGGGCCATCTCTGCATAGGCCCGCGGATCGCGGCCCTCGGCCCAGCGCGAGACGGCGCGGGGGGCGTCGTGGTTCGAAAAGGCCCAGGACGGCCAGCCCTGACCGAGGCGGCCGTCCCAAGCCGCATTCGCCTCGCGCACCAGATCGGCGGACAGCCGGTTCGCATACAGGTAGGAGAAGCCGTAGGCGCTGTTCAGATGGCGGCCGTCGGCGGTGAAGGCCTGCATCTCGGCCTCGGCGTGGTCGCCGACGACCTCGGCGACGCTGAAGCGTCCGGGATAGCCGTCGGTCAGGGCGCGGATGCGGGCGAGGAAGTCGACGATGCCGGGCTGCGACTGGTTGTGGAGTTTCTGCTGGAAATCGAACGGCCGGGTCCGCTTGCCGCCGGGCGGGGCCGGCGGATTGTCGGTCAGGGCCGGGTCGTGCATCGCGAAATTGATGGCGTCGAAGCGGAAGCCGTCGACGCCCCGGTCCAGCCAGAACCGGGCGGCGTCCAGCAGGGCGTCCTGCACATCCGGATTGTGCAGGTTCAGCTGCGGCTGCTCCGGCAGGAAATTGTGCATGTAGTACTGGCCGCGCCGCGCGTCCCAGGTCCAGGCCGGGCCGCCGAACACCGACTGCCAGTTGGACGGCGGCGTCCCGTCCGCCTTCGCATCGGCCCAGACGAACCAAGCCGCCTTCGGCCCCGTGCGCGACTGGCGGCTGTCGCGAAACCAGGCATGCTGGTCCGAGGTGTGGGCGAAGACGAGGTCGGTAATGATCTTCAGGCCGAGGCGGTGCGCCTTCGCGATCAGGGCGTCGAAGTCCGCCAGCGTGCCGAAGATGGGATCGACGTCGCAATAGTCGGCCACGTCGTAGCCGAAGTCCTTCATCGGCGAGGTGAAGAAGGGGCTCAGCCAGATCGCATCGACGCCCAGCGAGGCGATGTGGTCGAGATGGGCGGCGACCCCGCGAAGGTCGCCGACCCCATCGCCGTCGGTGTCTGCGAAGCTGCGCGGATAGACCTGATAGATGACGGCGCCGCGCCACCAGTCGGCGGAATCGGTCTCGGCGAGGGGGGCTTCGTCAGGGTGACCGGTCACGCGCAGCCTTCAGGTCTGTTGGTCGGAGTGTGGAGCGGCCGGCGGGCCTGTCAATGCGGAGGCGGAGGCCCGCGCATGAAACCCCGAAGGCCGCTTTTGGCTGCGAATCCCGATCAAACCGCTGGACGCGGCCATTCGCGGATGGAACCTAAGGCGTACGGGCCGCGCAGGGGCCGATGCGGCGATCAGGGGGAACAGAATGACCGACACCCGGACCTCGACCTCCCACAAGACCGGCGCCGCCTTCGCCTATGTGACGACCCTGTTCTTCGCCTGGGGCTTCGCCACCTCGCTGATCGATCCGCTGATCGCGGCGGTGAAGCGGGTGTTCCACCTGAGCTTCGCCGAGGCCTTTCTGACCACCTCCGCATGGTTCATCGCCTATGGCGTGGCGTCGATCCCGGCCTCCTATTTGTTGGCGCGGCTGGGCTACAGCCGGGCGATCATCGCCGCCCTGGTCACCATGGTGCTGGGCTGTCTGATCGTCCCGGTGGCGACGATGATGGATCAGTACGTCGGCGTGCTGATCGCCCTGTTCGTCATCGCCTCGGGCGTGACCCTGCTGCAGGTGGCGGCCAATCCGCTGGTGGCGGAACTGGGCGAACGGAAGAGCTCGCATTTCCGGCTGAGCCTCTCGCAGGCCTTCAACTCGCTGGGGACGACCATCGGGCCCTGGCTGGGGTCGCACGTGCTGCTGACGGGCGGGGTTTTCGCGGCCGGAGCCGTGATCACCGTGGCGACGCGAAATCAGTCCCTGCGCAGCATCGACGCCGGCTTTCTGGCCATGGGCGTCTTCTTCGCCCTGCTGGCCGCCTTCATCTTCACGGCGCGCAGGAAGATCGACGCCGCCGCCCCGGCCGCTGTCGCAGGAGCCTCTCCGCTCGCGGCCTTCAGCTCGCCGTGGGCCCTGTTCGGCGCCCTGGCCATCTTCATCTACGTCGGCTCGGAAGTGGCCATCGGTTCGATGCTGACCAACTTCCTGAACAGCGCCAGCATCCTCGACATCCCGCTGGAAGAGGCCGGCAAGATGGTGGCCCTCTACTGGGGCGGGGCGATGATCGGCCGCTTCGCCGGCAGCGCCCTGCTGACGCGCGTGCCCGCCGCGCTGCTGCTGGCGGTCTGCACGGTCTGCGCGGGCCTGTTGTGCGCGGTGGTGACCCGGACGGGCGGAACGACCGCTGCCTATGCGGCCCTGTCGATCGGCCTGTTCAACTCGATCATGTTCCCGACCATCTTCACCCTGACGCTGGAGCGGTCGAGCGCGCCGACCTCGGCCACCTCCGGCCTGCTGGTGGTCGGGATCATCGGCGGGGCTGTCCTGCCGCAGATCGCAGGCCGCATCGCCGACGCGTCGGGCGGGGTGCTGAACCCGGCCTTCTATGTGCCGCTGCTGGGCTATGTCGCGCTGACGGTTTTCGCCATCGCGGCGGCCAGGACGCCGGCTCGCAACGGCGACGGCGCCGTGGCTCCCGCGCCTCACTGATTGCGTCGAACGATCGATCAGGGCCGTCGGCCGCATCGCCGGCGGCGCTTGCGCGTTGGGGTCCGGGTCCCGCAGGATGGTGCGGGGCCGTGGAGAAATGCATGATCGCCATGACGAGACGCGCCGGGCTGTTGGGTCTGGTTCTGGCCCTGATCGCCGCCCCTGCGTGGGCGTCTGTGACCCTGACCTTCTACGCTCATCCCGGCGCGCGCATCCGGGGCGGCGACCTGCTATTCCCCCACGCCTATGTCCACGCCTCGGGATCGCTGGACGACACCGGCGAGGCGGTCGACTGGGCGGCGGGCTTCACCGCCAAATATCCGGGACCCCAGCTGCTGCTGGCCAACGGACCGGGCGTCGTGGCGACGCCGGAGGCCCGCTATGTCGGAGAGGGGAAGCCCTATCTGCGCCTGACCATCAGCGACGCCGTTTACAGGGCCGTCCGCGCCCGGTCGGACTGGTGGAACGGGCCGCAGGGGTCGCTGTACGACCTGCGGCGGCGCAACTGCATCAGCTTCATCGCCGATCTGGCGCGGGTCGCCGGGCTGCAGACGGCGCAGGAGCCGTCGATGAAGCCGGGGACCTTCCTCGAGGCCACAGCAGCCCTGAACCCCGCCGCCGCCTGGCGTGAGACGCCGGCGGCGCCCGTGCCGACATCCGCGCCCGAACCGGCGATCACCCCCGCGCCGTGGGCCTGAGGGCCTCAGTCGAGCCGGGGTCGCGATTTGTTTACCGGGGTGAAAGTCATTGTAACGATTGCCTAACCCGCGATCCGGCCTCTAGGGTCTGGGTGGGGCTAGGTCGGGTATTTAAATGCGCAGCCGATTTGCAGTGGGACTGGTGTCCCGGGCCCTCCTCCTCGCCGCGGTTCTGACTCCGCTCGCCGCCTGTGGCGGGGGTGGCGGCGGCGGCGGCGGCGGCGGCATCGTCACCCCGCCCGCAGCGCCGCCTCCTCCCCCTCCGCCGCCTCCCCCTCCGCCGCCGCCGCCCCCTGCGGTGACGCCGCCGCCCTCCACGACCTCGTCCGAGTATCTGCGGAACTACGGGGTCGCCAACATACGCGCGATCAACGCCTGGAATGCAGGAGCGACCGGTCTGGGGATCAACGTCGGGGTCATCGATTCCGGCATCCACTTCAGCCAGGCCGACCTCGCGGGCCGCATCTCGTCCGCCTCGACCGATGTCGTTCCGGGCCGAGGCGCGCCGGACGGAACGGACAATCACGGCACCCTGGTCTCGGGAGTCATCGCCGCGGGGGTCAACGGCTTCGGCACCGTGGGAGTCGCCTATCAGTCGACCATCGTGTCGATCCGCGCCGACGTGAGCAGCTGCGACGACCCGGACGACGACGTCTGCTTCAAGTCATCCGACCTTGTCCGCGCGATCGACTATGCGATCGCCAACAATGTGAAGGTCGTGAACATGTCGCTGGGCGGCGAGGGGCCGCTGGGGAGCGGCTTCGAGGCGGCCCTGCAGCGGGCCGTCAACGCCGGCATCGTCTTCGCCATCTCGGCCGGAAACGAGGGCGAGGAGTCGACGGGCGGGAATCCCGAATATCCGGGCCGCTACGCCGTCGATCCCCGCTACGCCGGCGCGATCATCGTGGTGGGCGCCCATAACAGCTCCGACGTCATGGCCGCCTTCTCGAACCGGGCGGGGGTGGCGGCGAACGCCTACCTCAGCGGGCCGGGCGTCGACGTCATCACGGGCTGTGACGGAACCAGCTGTTTCCGCGTCAACGGCACCTCCTTCTCGGCGCCGGCCGTGGCGGGCGCGCTGGCCCTGCTGCTGCAGGCCTTCCCCAATCTGACGGGGCGGGAGGCGGTGCAGATCCTGCTGACCACCGCGCGCGAGGCGGGAGATCCCGGAACCGACGCCGTCTACGGCCGCGGTCTTCTGGATCTCACCAAGGCCTTCCAGCCGGTCGGCTCGACGCAGGTCAGCACCGCGAGCGGCCAGAGGGTTTCGGTCACGACCGACCGGTTCGCCTATACCGGCGGCGCGTTCGGCGACGCCATCCGGAACGCCGGCGGCGCCCTGGCCACGGTGGGTCACGACGACTTCAACCGCCTGTTCCGCGTCGACCTGGCCGCCAGCTATGGTCTGGCCCCGCGCGGAGCGGCCAATCTGCTGCCCCGACCACCGCGCCAGCAGGCTCATCTGACGGCCGAAGGGCCCTTCGGTTCGACCCTGTCCCTGACGACGGGCGCGGCGGTCGAGGACAGTCCTTGGGATCTGGCCGAATCGACCAATGTCATCACCCCTTGGCTGGACGAGCGCCGGCGCGAGGACATGATGGTCGAGTTCTCGGCCGGCCGCGGCGCGGTCGCCTTCTGGCAGGGCCGCAACGGCGCACGCTCGCCCTTCGAACTGGGCGCGGGCGATAATTTCGCCGCCCTGGCTCAGGTCGACCGGGCCTGGCTGGGGGCCGTTAAGGTCGGGGCCGTGACCCTGACGGCCGATACCGGCGTCGGCGACCGCGCCATGCCTTTCCAGGCGCGCGAGGAAGATGTCTCCAGCTACGCCCGCTTCGCCGCCGACTGGCAGGCCTCGCCGACCAGCCGCCTGCGCTTCGCCGTCGGAGGGCTGGACGAGAAGATGGGGCCGCTGGGCTCCTATGCGCCGCTGGACTCCGGCTTCGCCCTGCCCAGCACCACGACCTTCGGCTCGGTCGGCGGCCAGTTCGCCCTGCGGTCCAACCTGTTCCTGAACGCCGAGATGGGCTGGGCCCGCACGGACCTGACGGGCCGGTTCCTGAATCTGTCCGAGACGGCCATCAGCTCGACCTGGGCGCTGGGGCTGACGACCTTCTGCAAACAGCTGGGCTTCGCCTGCGAGACGCTGACCTGGTCGATCTCGCAGCCGCTGCGTACCGAGAGCGGGATGTTCAGCGCATACCTGCCCGACTCACCCGCCGGCTATTTCGACGAGCTGACCTTCTCGGAGCGGACCTTCTCCGCGACGCCGAGCGGGCGTCAGATCGATATGTCGCTGGGCAGCGTCCACCGACTCGGCGACGGCTCGGCCCTGAGCCTGCGCGGCATGGTCACCCGGGACGACCAGAACGTGCGGGCCTCGCCGACGACCTTCAGCCTGATGGGAAGTTGGGGGAAGACGTTCTAGGCCGCGCGGCAGCGGGCGGTGGCGGGTTTGCCGCCGGCCGTGCGCGCGGCTATGGCTCCTGAGAGGGAGCGAGCGTGGCGATATTTCCGGTTATTCTGTGTGGGGGCGCCGGGACGCGGCTGTGGCCGGCGTCGCGGCCTGCCCGGCCCAAACAGTTCATCGATCTGGCCAGTGACCTGTCGCTGTTCCAGGAGACGGCCCTGCGGGCCGCGCCCCTGACCGAAGGCGGCGGGCGGTTGCTCGTGGTGTCGGGACAGGCCCACCGGGGCTTCGTAGACGACCAGCTGTCGGCCCTCGGGCTGGAAGCTACGATCCTGCTGGAGCCCGAGGGCCGGGAATCGGCTCCCGCCATGGCCGCGGCGGCCGCCTGGATCGCGCGGGAGGCGCCGGACGGCGTTGCGCTGTTTGTGGCCTCCGATCATCACATCCCCGACGCCGAGGCCTTCCGGGCGGCGGTGCGGGAGGCCCTGCCGACGGCGGAGGCGGGACGGATCGTCACCTTCGGCATTCGCCCGACCGAACCCTCGCCGGCCTATGGATATATCCGGCCCCAAGGGCCCGGCCTGTCGCCGGTGGCGGCCTTCGTCGAGAAGCCTGACCGTGTGCTGGCCGAGAGCCATGTGCGCCACGGCTATTTGTGGAACAGCGGCAACTTCATGGTGCGGGCCTCGGTCCTGCTGGACGAGCTTGACGCCTTCGCGCCCGACGTCGCCAGCATCGCCCGGGCGTCCCTGCCGCAGGATGCGGGCCGGGTCGTCCTGCTGTCCGACATCTTCAAAACCGCGCCGAAGACGTCGATCGACTATGCGGTCATGGAATACAGCCGCCGGATCTCGGTCCTGCCGGTCGATTATCGCTGGTCGGATCTGGGGGCTTGGGACTCGGTCGCGACGGAGGGCTCGGGCGACCGCGGCGTCTGGATCGCGGCCGAGGGCGACAGCGGTCTTGTGCGGACGGTCGAGGGCATGGTGGTCGCCACCGTCGGCGTGACCAACATCGCCATCATCGCCGAGCGCGACGCCGTGCTGGTCTGCAGCCTTGACCGGGCGCAGGAGGTGAAGGGCTTGGTAGAACGTCTGCGCGAGGTCTCTCCGGCCCATGCCCACGGGCGCTGGGAGGCGGGCGGGACGCTGGCCGAGCGCGCGCGCTATTTCGACAGCTGGATGCAGCTGAACGCCCTTCCGGTCTGGGCCGCGCTGGGCGTGGACGAGGACGGCGGTTTCCGGGAGTCGATCGACCTGTCCGGTCGGCCCGTCGGCGACTTCCGCCGGGCGCGGGTGCAGACGCGTCAGGCCTATGTATACGCGGTCGCGGGAGCGGCGGGCTGGGCGGGTCCGTGGCGGTCGCTGGTCAGCCGGGCGCTGGAACGGTTCGAGGCGACCAACCGCCGCGCGGACGATCTGTACCGGACACGCGTGTCAACCGACGGCTCCGTGCTGGACGACGTTGCCTCCCTCTACGATCAGGCCTTCGCCCTGTTCGCCTTCGCCGCCGCCGCGAGGGCTGGGATCGCGCCCGAAATGATGGCCGAGCGGGCTAACGCCCTGCGCGCCGCCCTGGCGGCCCTGCGGGTCCCCGCCGGCGGGTGGCGCGAGAGCGGCGATCATCCGTATCAGGCCAACGCCCATATGCATCTGCTCGAGGCCTGCATGGCCTGGGAGACGATCGAGCCCGAGGGCGGGTGGACGGACATGGCCGACGAGATCGTCGCCCTGGCCCGGCGGGCCTTCATCGATGTGAAGGGCGGCTTCCTGCGCGAGTTTTTCGACGCCGCATGGGCGCCGGCGGCGGGGGAGGACGGGCGGCTGATCGAGCCGGGACATCAGTTCGAATGGGCCTGGCTGCTGACGCGCTGGGGCCGTCTGCGGGGCGACGCTTGGGCGCTGGAAGCGGCGATCAGGCTGTATGATATCGGCGCGCGCGGCGTTGATCAGGCGCGGGGCGTGGCCATGGACGCCCTGAACGACGACCTGTCGGTGCGCTCGGATCAGGCCCGGTTGTGGCCCCAGACCGAACGGCTGAAGGCGGCGCTGATTCTGGCCGAGACGTCGGAGGGCGGTCGTCGGATCCTGCTGCTGGATGATGCGCGCAAGGCGATGGCGGGGCTGCAGCGCTATCTGGAGCCGTCGGGACTGTGGCGCGACAAGCTGAAGGCCGACGGCCGCTTCGTTGACGAGCCCGCGCCGGCCAGTTCGCTGTACCACATCATGGTCGCCTGGGAGCAGGCGAGGGCGTCGGCGGCGGTTCTGCCGGAGCTTGGCTGGTCTCCGGGGGGTGGGTCGTGATCGGCGGCCGTTCCGTCCTCGCGGTCATCACCGCCAGGGGCGGGTCGAAGGGCCTGCCGCGCAAGAACCTGGCGCCGTTTCGCGGCGCGCCGTTGATCGCCTGGACCATCCGGGCGGCGCAGGCGGCGCCCGGCATCGACCGGCTGATCCTGTCGTCGGACGATCCCGAGATCATCGAAACGGCCCGCGCGCTGGGCTGCGAAGCGCCTTTCCGGCGAGCGCCCGAACTGGCCAGCGACACCGCCGCCTCGATCGATGTTCTGCTGGACGCCGCCGACCGCGTGCCGGGCTTTGACATTGTCGTGCTGCTGCAGCCGACCTCGCCACTGCGGACCGCCGAAGACATCGAGGCGACGCTGGCCGCGATGGCGGAAGGCGGAGCGCCCGGCGCGGTATCGGTCAGCGAGGCTCCGTGCCATCCGTATCTGATCTTCGGGCGCGACGCGGCCGGGAGGCTGTCGCCCTTCGTCGAGAAGCCGGCTGAACTGGGCTGGCGGCGTCAGGACCTGCCGCCGGCATACCGCGTCAACGGCGCCGTCTATGCGGCGGATCTGACCTTGCTGAGGGCCAGTCGGTCGCTGTGCGTGGCGGGCGAGACAGCGGCGTATGAAATGCCGGTCGATCGGTCCATCGACATCGACACTCTCGAGGACCTGCAGGCCGCCGAGCGCTCTCCGGCCTGACCGTCAGGGCAGAAGGGGTCCGCCCTGCGCCCGTTTCGCATCGATCTCGATCTGCACCTGTTCCAACGCCCGGGCGCGGGCCTCGGCCGAGGCGTGGCGCAGCTGCGGATACCGGACGCGCCAGTTGGCGGCCCCGAACCGGCGCCAGAAGGCGGGGGCGATTCTTGTGTCGTATCCGGCCCGCGCCGCCAGGAAGAGGCCGACGCGATCGGCCTGGGTCTCCTTGTCGCCGACCCCGTTGACCGCCGCCGCCTCATTCGCCTCGCGTCCCGCCCCGCCGACGTCGCTCCATGTGCGGTGCCGCAGGACGTGGTGGGCCAGCTCGTGGCCGAGGATCAGGGCCAGCTCGTCGTCGGACTGGGTGAAGCCGGCGAGCGCGGTGCTGATGAACAGCCGACGCCCGTCGGCGCGGGCGTTCAGTTCGTCGGACGGGTTCAGCTGAACCTCGTAGCCGCAGGCCCGATGAGGCTCCACCGTCACGCTCATGGGTTGGCCGCCGTGATTGACATCCAGCCGCGCGGGACCCTCGGCGAGGGCCCGGTCGAGGATGGCGATATTGGCTGCCAGGCCCTCGAACGCGGGGCTGGTGCGGACGGGGCCGGCGGTCAGGGCCGTCCCATTGACGGCGACGATCAGGTCGCCCTCGCGCAGTCCCGCCTGTTCGGCCGCCGATCCCGGAGGCGCGGAGAGCACGCCGGGCAGATCGCCTTCCAGCCCGAAGCGCGACTGAACCAGCGGCCGCAGTTCGTTGCTGTACTGGCTGGCGGAATGCAGGGCCCAGCCGGCGGATTGCCGGACGGCGGGACAAAGATCCGCATTGTCCTGCAACAGGCGAACCGCGACCTGGGCTACGCGCCGGTCGAGATCGGTGAGCCTCGCGAGCCGGCTGCTGGCGGCGGTGTTTTCGGCCGGTGGTGTCATCGGCGCGGTCGACGCGCCGCTGCCGCAGCCCGCGACGACCGAGCAAACGGCGCAAAACATCAAGCTGATCGAGGACCGAATCGAAGCCGTCACGAGTACCGGTACCAATGCACTTGCGCCAAGGTGGGATCAGGAGGCCGGAAATGTCGAAAAGGCCAGCCGGAAATCCGGCTGGCCTTCACAACATCTGCAACGATGGTCAGCAATCGCCAACCGTCGTCTGAGTTTTGCTTAGTCGCTCTCGCTGTCGTCGTCGGTAGCAACCACGATGGTGGCGACGATCACGGCGGCGCCGATCAGAAGCACCGGAAGCGGAATGCCGGCGAATTCCGAAGATTCACCAGTGGTGGCGCCGACGCGATCGCCAACGCGAGTCACGGCGGAGGTCGAGCCAGCAGCGGCCGCTTGGCCAGCAACCAGCAGCAGGCCGGCCGTAACGGCGGCGATGGTCTTACGCATGCTAATCCCCTTGTTTTAAATCATCCACCAAGGCGCTAGCACCTCAGCAGCCTGTCTTTTACAAGCACACTTCTGAGGTAGGCAAGAGAAAAGTGGAACTGCGGGTTGTCCAAACCGCAGTGCGTGACGGCACAGGCGGACCGAAATAGCGCCGGAGCGGGTCTGGTTTTCCAAAATGACAGAGGTTGGGGAATTCTTCCTCCAGCTCACCAAAGTTTTTAGAAGTTGTTGCTCCTGCTAAGGGTTCTGGATTCGACTTCACGGAAACAACGATGAACCTAGCGGGCAAGCGCATACTGGTCACCGGCGCGGATGGCTTCATCGGCTCGCATCTGACGGAACGGCTTGTGCGGCGCGGCTGCGATGTGCGCGCCTTCATCCAGTACAACAGCTTGGGCGGCTGGGGCTGGCTGGATGAGAGCCCGGCCGAAATCCGCAAGGACCTGGACGTCTTCGCCGGCGACATCCGCGATCCGCACGGGGTGCGCACGGCCATGACCGGATGCGACGTGGTGCTGCACCTCGCGGCCCTGATCGCCATTCCCTACAGCTATCATTCGCCCCAGACCTATGTTGAGACCAACGTCCTGGGAACGCTGAACATCGTCCAGGCGGCGAGGGATCTGGGCGTCGAGCGGGTGGTCCACACCTCGACCAGCGAGGTCTACGGCACTGCCCGATTCGTGCCGATCACAGAAGCCCACCCGCTGCAGGGCCAGTCGCCCTATTCGGCCAGCAAGATCGGGGCGGACCAGATCGCCCTGAGCTTCCACGCCGCCTTCGGCGCGCCCGTTACCGTAATCCGGCCCTTCAACACCTATGGCCCCCGCCAGTCGGCGCGGGCGGTCATCCCGACGGTCATCAGCCAGATCGCCGCGGGCGCGCGCGAGATCAAACTGGGCGCCGTCCACCCGACCCGCGATTTCACCTTCGTGGCCGACACCGCCCGCGCCTTCGAGGCCCTGGCTGAATGCGACGCCGCCGTGGGACAGACTGTCAACGCCGGCAGCGGTTTCGAGGTCTCCATCGGCGACACGGCGCGCCAGATCATCGCTCTGATGGGCCGTGACGTGGCCATCGTCACCGACGACGAGCGCCTGCGCCCGGAGGCCAGCGAGGTCGAGCGGCTGTGGGCCGACAGCAGCCTGATGCAGTCCCTGACCGGCTGGATGCCTGAATACGGGGGCGGGGAGGGCTTGGCGCGCGGCCTGAAACAGACCATCGACTGGTTCAGCGATCCCGCCAACCTGGCCCGATACAAGACTGATCGGTACGTGCTGTGAGCCTGCCTGATCAGGTCCTCGCGGCGGTCCGCTCTACCCTGCAGGCGTCCGAAGGCGGCGTCTCCCTGCATGAGCCCGAGTTCCGGGGGCAGGAATGGGCCTATCTGAAGGATTGTCTCGACACCGGCTGGGTGTCGTCCGTCGGCGCCTATGTGGACCGCATCGAGCGCGATCTGGAGAGCATCACTGGCTCCGCCCATGCGGTGGCGACGTCCAACGGCACCGCCGCCCTCGACATCTGCCTGCGCCTCGCGGGCGTGCGGGCGGGCGACGAGGTGCTGGTCCCGGCCCTGACGTTTGTGGCGACTGCCAACGCCGTGGCCTATCAGGGCGCAACACCGCATTTCGTGGACTCCGAGGCGACGACGCTGGGCGTCGATCCTGTTCGGCTGGACGCATACCTGCACGAGACAGCCCGCATCGACGGCGATATCTGCGTCAACACCCGCACCGGAGCGCCGATCCGGGTCCTGATGGTGATGCACGTCTTCGGCCACCCCTGCGATCTGGACGGTCTGGCCGAGGTCGCCGCCCGCTGGAAGCTGGCGCTGGTCGAGGACGCCGCCGAGGGTCTGGGCTCTCACTGGAACGGCCGGCATGTCGGCAATGTGGGGCTGGTCTCGGCCCTCAGCTTCAACGGCAACAAGATCGTCACCACGGGCGGCGGCGGCGCCATCCTGACCAACAACAGAGAGCTGGGCCGCCGCGCCAAGCACCTGACAACCACGGCCCGCGTGCCGCATAAATGGTCGTTCGTGCACGACGAGGTCGGCTGGAACTACCGCATGCCCAATCTCAACGCCGCTCTCGGCTGCGCCCAGCTGGAGCGGCTGCCCGACATGCTGGCCCGCAAGGCGGTGCTGGCGCAGCGCTATGAGGCGGCCTTCCGCGGGGTGTATGGCGCACGCCTGCTGACGGCCCGGCCCGGCGCCGAGGTCAACCACTGGCTCAACGCCCTGATCCTCGACCGGCCCGACATGGCCATGCGCGACGCCCTGCTGGAGGCGCTGAACAACGCCGGCTTCATGGCCCGGCCGTTGTGGACGCTGATGCATCGTCTGCCGATGTATTCGGCCTGTCCGCGAGACGCCCTGCCGGTCGCCGAGGCGCTGGAGGCCAGCGTGATCAACCTTCCCAGCAGCGCGAAACTGGCGGACGTCTAGCGGTCCAGCACCCGCGCCGGATTGCCGACCACTACGGCGCCGGCGGGCACGTCCTTCGTCACCACCGCCCCCATGCCGATGACCGCGCCGCGGCCGATGCGCAGCGGCTTGTCCGGCGTGCCCTGTTTCAGCACGGCGCCGGTCCCGACATAGACGTCGTCCTCGATCACCGTATTGCCGTTGATGCAGACGCGCGGGGCCAGGGTGACAAAGTCCCCGACGACGCAATCATGATTGACGTAGCTGAACAGATTGGCCTGGAAATGCCGACCGATCACGACATTGGAGGTAATCACCACATGGTCGCACAGGATGGCGCCCTCGCCGATCCGCGACGGCCCGCGGAAAATGCATGTCGGGGCGACGATCGAGACGAAGGATCGGCCGGCCGCCGTCATCTCGGCATCGATCCGGCGGCGCACGGAAGCGTCAGCGATGGTGATCGAGATGGCGGCGTCGGCGGGGACATCCGCCGTCCCGACGACTGGCAGGCCGTTCAACTCGCCGGCGACCGGCTCAAGGTCGATATGCAGCACATTGCCCTCGCCCGCCTGGATTACGGCCAAGGGGGCAACCTCCCGGGCGAAGCCGCCGGTTCCGCACAGTCCGATTCGCATGCGATCCTCCCCGGACATGGTAGCAGGTTGCTAAGGCGCGGGGCCTAAAGCTTCATCATGGAGGCGCGATTGGGGACTCGGCGAATCTGCGTGGCGACCAGCGGGCGGGCCGACTATGGCCTGCTGACTTGGCCGATGCGCGACATCGCCGCCGCCGACGGCCTGTCGCTGCAGCTCCTCGTCACAGGAACCCACCTCGAAGAGCGGCACGGCATGACGGTAGGTCAGATCGAGGCAGACGGCTTCGCCATCGACGCCCGCGTGCCCATGGCCCTGACCGCCGACGATCCCGCCGGCCTCGCCCGTTCCAGCGCCTTGGGCCTGACCGGCGGTGTCGAGGCGCTGCAGCGACTGCGACCCGATATGCTGATGCTGCTCGGCGACCGGTTCGAGACCCTGGCGCTGGCGCAGGCCGCCATGCTGGCCGGCGTCCCCATCGCCCATATCAGCGGCGGCGACGTCACCGAGGGCGCGATCGACGAGGGCATTCGCCACGCCATCACCAAGCTTTCACACCTGCATCTCGTCACCCACGAAGACGCTGCCCGCCGTGTCATCCGCATGGGCGAGGCTCCGGATCGGGTCCATGTCGTCGGCAACCCCGGGCTGGACATGCTGACCCGCGCGCCGGTGATGCCGCGCGACGCGCTGGAAGCGCGGCTGGGGCGTCGGCTGGGTGCGCGCAACCTGCTTGTGACCTTTCACCCCGTGACGACCCTGCCGGACAAGGGGAGAGCCGAGCTCGACGCCTTGCTGGAGGCGCTGATTCCCGTGGCGGACACGACCCTCTGGATCACGCGGGCCAATGCCGACCCGGGCGGTATGGCTGTCAACGCCGCGCTGGAAGCCTTCGCCGCGGACCGGACCAATGTCAGCCTGCATGACGCCCTCGGCCCGGCCTATCTGCCGCTGCTGACCGCCTGCGACGCCGTGATCGGAAACTCGTCCAGCGGACTGGCCGAGGCGCCCTCGGTGCGCACCCCGACGGTCGATATCGGCCTGAGACAGGCGGGCCGCCTGGCCGGTCCCTCGGTCATCCACTGCGATGCGGACGCGGCGGCGATCTCCGCCGCCATCGCCCGCGCCATGGCAGGCGACGTCCCCGCCTTCGACAACCCCTATGGCGACGGCCAGAGCTCGGCGCGCATCGTTCAGGCCCTGATCTCCGCCCCACCCGGCGACCTCCTGCTGCGCAAGCGGTTCTTCGACGGCGAGCCGCCCCATGCATGATCCCGTCCTCATCATCGCCGAAGCCGGGGTGAACCACGACGGCTCGCTGGACGACGCCTGCCGCATGATCGACGTCGCGGCCGAGGCCGGCGCCGACGTGGTCAAGTTCCAGACCTTCGTCCCTGAGGCCGTCCTGACCGCCCGCGCCATGAAGGCCGCATATCAGGAGACCAACACCGGCGAGGGCGGGACCCAGTTGGAGATGATCCGCAAGCTGGCCCTCAGCCGCGATGACCATCGCGTCCTGGCCGACCGCTGCGCCCGGCGCGGCGTACGTTTCATGTCCACCGCCTTCGATATGGAAAGCCTGGATTTCCTGTCCGGCCTCGACATGCCGGCGATCAAGATCCCCTCGGGCGACCTGACCTGGGGCGCCATGTTGCTGGCCGCCGCGCGCGTGGGGCCGCCGCTGATCGTCTCGACCGGCATGGCGACGCTGGACGAGGTGCGTCAGGCTCTGACCGTCATCGCCTTCGCCCTGACGCGCGACGGCGAACCTTCGAGCCCCGACGACCTCGAACAGGCCTTCGCCGAGGGACAGGCGGCCCTGCACGAGCGGGTAACCCTGCTGCACTGCACGACCGAGTATCCAGCGCCGCTGGAGGCGATCAACCTGCGCGCCATGGATACGATGGCGCAGACCTTTGGCCTCAAGGTCGGCTATTCCGATCACAGCCTTGGCCAGACCGTGGCCGTCGCCGCCGTCGCACGCGGCGCCTGCGTGATCGAGAAGCATTTCACCCTCAGCCGCAGCCGTCCCGGCCCCGACCATCCGGCCTCGCTTGAGCCCGACGAACTGACCGCCATGGTCTGCGGCATTCGGGATGTGGAGATCGCCCTCGGCCGACCGGAGAAGGCTCCGGCGCCCGCCGAACTGGGCAATCTGTCGATCGCGCGCCGGTCTCTGGTCGCCGCCCGTCCGATCCGCCGCGGCGAAATCCTGACCCCCGACGCCATGACGGCCAAACGTCCCGCCGACGGCCTGTCGCCCATGGATCAATGGCGCTTGATCGGCACGGCGGCGCAGCGCGACTATGCACCGGACGAGGCGCTCGAAGACGGGAAGGGGACACAGTAATGCGTCAGTGGGAAAAGGCCCTGATTGGGCCGGAGGCGACGTTTCGCGACGCGCTTGTGTCGATTGACACGACCGGCGGGGGAATGGCGCTGGTCGTGGACCCGGATCGGCGCTTGCTGGGCGCCTTGTCCGACGGCGACTTGCGGCGCGCCCTGATCAGCGGGGCGGGTCTCGAGGATCACGCGATCGGAGCGGCCAATACCTCCCCTGTTTGCGGTGACAGCAGCCAGGACCGTGCAGCGATCCTGGCGTTAATCAGGGCCCACAGCTTGCGCCAGCTGCCAATCCTGGATGCCGAACGCCGGGTTATAGGCCTTGTCACGGGGGCTGACTTTCTGGACATCCCCATAAGAACAAACCCGGTGGTGATCATGGCCGGCGGAAAGGGTGAGCGCCTTGCGGAACTGACGCGAAACACGCCCAAGCCCATGTTAAAGGTTGGGTCCCGGCCCATCTTGGACACCATAGTTAACAACTTCGCCGGACAGGGGTTCAGGGATTTCTGGCTAGCCGTGAACTATCGCGCGGATCAGATCGAACATCATTTCGCAGATGGCTCTGCCTTGGGCTTGAGCATCCGATATCTCCGCGAAGAGAAGGCATTGGGCACATGCGGAGCGCTCAGCCTGATGCCAAGCCCCTGCGAGCCAGTTGTTGTCACCAACGGCGATGTGCTGGCGAAGGCAGACTACAGCCACCTTCTGGACTCGCATTTGCAATCCGACGCTCACGCCACGGTAGTCGTACGTGACTACCAGATGCAGGTGCCGTTCGGCGTCGTGAATGCGGAGGGAGCCCAGGTGACCCGGATCGACGAAAAGCCTACCCAGACTTACACGATCAGTGCAGGCGTCTATGTGCTCTCGCCCGAGGCCTTGGAGATCGTTCCTCACAATTCCTTCTATGATATGCCGACACTCATCGCGGACATGATCGCCAAACGTATGAAGGTGCGCCTCCAGCGTGCCGAGGGCTACTGGATGGATATTGGGAGAAAGAGCGACTACGACCGCGCGAACGCTGAATTTGGAAATACATTCCAATAACTGTAACTGCGACGCGCTGATGCCTCACGATCGTTCCAAGCCGCGGGCGAACGTTCGTGGACGCTTGTCGAAGGTCCGTCTAGGATAGGCGCCATGGGGCGACCCGGATATCCACTGTAAGTCATGATTTTAAAGCTGCTGAAACGCCGGTCGCGGCCAGTTCTGGCTCCGCCTGGCGCTCCTGGCGTCCCCGAGGGAACGCTCCTGTGGGCTATTGGCGATGTCCATGGACGGTTGGACCTTTTGAAGCCCCTCGTGGAGGGGATCGCCGAGGAGGCCAATGCCTCCTCCGCCGACCGGAAGGTAGTTATCTTCCTCGGCGATTACGTAGATCGGGGTCCTGATTCCCGGGGTGTACTACAGTACCTCGCGGGCCTTTCGAATGATCAGGGGATCGAGTGGCGCTTCCTCAAGGGCAACCATGAGGAGGCGATGATGAACTTCCTCGTCGACCCAACCGCGGGTCCCCGCTGGTGCGAATACGGTGGCGAGGCCGCCCTGGCGTCGTATGGCTTGCGCCCGCCAAACCTTAGGCACCGGCCAGAAGGTTGGGCCAGACTGTCAGCCGACCTCGATCACAAGGTGACCGCGAGGGAACGGACCTTCATGGAAGGACTGGAGCTGAGCATCACGGTAGGCGACTATTTCTTCGCCCATGCCGGCGCCAGACCCGGCGAAACGCTTGAACGCCAGAGCCAGCGCGATCTGATGTGGATTCGGGACAGTTTTCTCGACAGCGATGTCGGATTCGACAAGATCGTCGTCCACGGCCACACGCCGACGCGCGTAGTCCATGCCGACCACCGCCGCATTGGAGTGGATACCAAAGCCTATAGCTCGGGTGTGCTGACCGCACTCAGGTTGGAAGGGGAAGGGCGCTCAATCGTGCAAGCCGTTCTGGATGGCGCCGCGGTGCGCATCGACCGGCAGTGCCTGTGAGTATTTGGTTGAACCGCCTTCACCCCGGTATCTGAAGACCGTTCAAGTCCGACGTGAAGGCCTCAGACCCGCACGCGCCGGCGTTGAGGCGGCGCATCCGACTCGACCTGACTAGCCAACTCCACAAGCGCGCAAAACAGCGCAAATGCTGTGGCGATGGTCACTGTGCGCAGGGGGTAGTCGCCAGCGGAATGAAGCAATATGGCGCCGATCCCCACGCTCGCGGCTCGCTGCAGATCTCGCGCGGTGGATGGCTTTCCGCGCCATGCGGCCCAAGCCCTGCGGGCGAACCAGGTGACAAACAGGATGAGGGCGATGGCCCCGAGCCATCCCGCTTCCAACCATATCTCGAGATAGTCGTTGTGAGCTTGGTTGAAGAAGGTGGTGTCCAGCGTGGCCAGAGGTTCAACCGAACGATAGACCGGATCAAAGCTGCCGAGGCCTGAACCGAGAGGAAGATAGCTCTCCGCCGCCTTGGCAATGATCGGCCAGCGATCAAATCGGCCCGCCGATTCAGTGCTTTCATTAAACCGGTCAAGGATGGGCGGAAGTGCGAAGACCGCGACGGCGACCAGCGCTGCGCCGGTTACGCCCACGACGGCCAGAAGGGCGGGCGCAAGCCGTCGGCGTCCGGTCGCCACCCAAGCGGCAAGCAGACTGAATATGATTGTAGGTCCGAAAAGCAGGATGCCTGCGCGTGATCGGATTGCGCCTAGCGCGACAACGACCAAGCCACAGAAGATCGCGGCTAGCCACAGCGGCAAGCGACCGGAGTCTGCGCGCCGAAGGCTTGCGGCCCCCAAAACGAGGGAGAAGGGCAGCATCGCCAGCAGGAATGTGGCGAGGTGATTACCATTGGCGAAGAAGCCGTTGACCGAGCCTGCGCTGGTTGTCGCCCAAGGATAAAGCTGCTCACCGCCGCTCGCCAGTTGGGCGGCCCCCAGCAACATGCTGATCACGGCCGCGATCAGGTAGAAGCCTACGAGCCGCATGGCTAACCGCTGGGGTGAACACAGTAGCGCGAGAAACATTGCCACCGGAGGAATCAGCGCGAGCGCGGACCGGATTGTGCGGTCCGGCGTGAGACTGAGCGAGTTCCAGCCGGGCTGCAGACCTGTGATATTGAGCGCCAGAAGCGATTGCTCTCGGCCCGGCACGCTTGTCCAAACGGCCGGGGGGAGGGGAATCAGCTGAATAACCGGAATCAGCACGACCAAGCCGAGGATGGAGAGCGCGAACTGATGTGCGCGCCACGAACCGGTCTGGATCAGCCGGCCGCCTGCGATAACGAGCAATGGCAGGGCGGAGAGTTCGACGAGCGCGAGCCGGACTGCATGCTGACGGCTGGCGCCGCCGCAGATGATCGACAAGACAAGGACGACAACCGCGGCGATCACGATTGCGTCCCATTTGGTCAGGCTCAAACGCTTTAGAGATCTTTCCACAGCACGGCCTCTACTAGTTTGGCGTCTGGCCAACAGGAACGATCGACACCCGGTCAAACCAGACCAGCATTGAGGTGCGGCGGTCGGCAGGGCGTCCTTGCAGCGCAAGCCATTGGCTGGGGCAGTTCGCCGGCACCGAGAACTCCGCCGTCACCTTGGCCCAATCGGTCTTGCCGTCGAGGGGGACGGCCGGGGTTGAGAGCAAGGGGGACTGGCCTGCGCAAGTCACTGTCCAGATCATGCGGTCGACCGGTGCGCCCTCCGCCGTCTTGTATTCGGCCTGGAACCGGTAGCGCCCCGGGTTCAGCAAGGTCAGTTGCCGCGCGATGTCGGCGGACGTGTAGCCGTCATATTCCACGAAGAGCGCCGAATCCCCGCGACCTTCGTCGTCAGTCAGGATGTTCGCGACCGCGCCCGCCTTTTGAATCAGTTCCCACTGGAAGGGAGGCGGGACAGAGGGGGTCTCGAAACCGCCATTCGAGACCGCGAGGTCTCCGCTCGGACGGTTCAGACGGGTCCTCACGGTCTTGATGGCGTCGATCTGGCCATTGCTCAACAACGCCGCATAGAGCTGGTGCAGTTCCGTGTTGTTCAGCGGGGTCTTGGTGCGCTCGAGGAGCACAGCAAGATTTACCGCCACACTGAGACCTCTCAGGTCCCCGTAGAGACTGTTCAGATAATAGAGTCGCCAGGTCGCGTCGCCGGCCAACAGGTTGGCGACAACCGGAAGCGCACGCTGAGGGTCCTCCGTCGCGGCGGCCGTGAACAGTCGGAACATCTGGGGCCAGATGTCCGGTCGACGCCGGGCCAAAGTGTCGGCGTGTGCGAATGCCGACGCGTAGTCCCCGCGTCGCAGCCTGCGCTCTATCAGCCAGGCATGCGTCGGGTCGTCCCGGAGACTCCAGTTTCCGGCGAGCGTCAGAAGTTCGTCCGCGTTGTCCAGCCGACCGGCCCGCGCCTCGGTCAGTCCGACAACCCGTAGCGCACGGACGTCAAATGGCGCCCGCACAAGGGCCTCGCGTCCCAGAACAGCCGCGTTATCCGACCTTCCCGCCGCCAGTTCAGCCTCGGCGGCCCGGCTCAAGACGAGCGCCGATCCAGGTGCGATCCGGACTGCCAATTCGACCGGTGCGCGTTCAAGCAAAGGCCGGACGCTGATCTGCCAGGCGAGAAGGACGGCTCCGACGGTCAGGGCGTGGGTTGCGACGCTGGCGAAATCAATCCGCCTGCGCCCTCCGTCCTCGCCACCCCCGCTCTTCCTCAAGCGCGTCGGCCTTTCTTGCCCGCCCGTGCGCTATCGGGTTGTTCGGCTCCATAATGGTAGTCGTACGCGTAGTCGTAGCCGCCGTAGGAAGTGCTCTTGGCGTTGAACTTGGTCAGGACGACGCCCAGAAGGTGGGCGTGGCCGACCTGAAGACGGCGAAGAGCTCCCCGTGCCTGGCCACGCCGTGTGCCGCGCGATTCGACCACAAACACCACGCCGCCGACCACGGCCGACAACAACGGGGAATCCGCAAAGCCGAGCACGGGTGGGCCATCGATGACCACATGATCGAAGCTCTCACGAGCTTCGTTCAAGAGGGCCCTTACCCGATCACCGCCCCAAAGTTCAGCGGGGTTGGGGGGCAGCGGCCCGCAAGGCACGAAGAGCAGATTTTCGTGCTTCGTACGCTGAACCACTGAATTCAGATCCAGCGATCCGGAGAGCACGTTGCTCATGCCTCGCTCGTTCTCGACGCCCACAACGCGGTGCATCGACGGGTTCCGGAGGTCGCCATCGATGAGGAGCACCCGCCGGCCCGTGCGAGCGAGGTTCAACGCGACGGCGTACGCCGTCGTGGACTTGCCCTCCGCTGGCCGTGCGCTGGATAC
>Ga0164305_10000107_pt1 | contig 26093 bp, 19 predicted proteins | sample Whisoiple_237_MG_FD_110215 | JGI IMG/M metagenome (GOLD analysis project Ga0164305, IMG submission 110215) | Soil microbial communities amended with pyrogenic organic matter from upstate New York, USA - Whitman soil sample_237_MG | ecosystem: Environmental > Terrestrial > Soil > Agricultural...
AAAGTCATTACAAAGCGTGTCTGTAGCTTCTAAGAATGGTGAATTTATCTCAAAATATACTCACCACTGATGAACAGTGTTCAATAAGATGCGTTCCCCCTGACCAGGGGGGTGTTGACGGGGTGACAAGCAGATTGAAAGCAAAGGTGCGTCAAGGTTTTGAGTTGAGTGACCAAGCGAAAAGATACGCTTGCTGTAATTCAATCCAGATGCAGCAACTTGACTATTAATTCAATCCAGATGCAGCAACTTGACTATTAATTCAATTTAGATGCAGCAACTTGACTATTAAATCAATTCAGTTTTTATTAAAAACGCTAAAAAATTAGCTAATTGTTGTGTGCGCTAAAGTCAGGCATTTGCAGTATAAAGTCAGGCGTTTGCAGTATAAAGTCAGGCAAGTGCAGGTATTTGCAGGGGGTGCACTTTACCTGTATTTACCTGCAAATATCCTGCAAATGCCTGACTTTTTCGGTCAAATTACTGCTTTTTTGTGCTGTTCGTGCGTTTGCTTGTTGAGGCTGGTTTTGGCTGTTCTCTCTCGGTAGCAAGCAATGTTTTTGTGATCACAAACGGCGACTTTATGTTTCAGAGATAAAAATAATCCACCCCATGAATAGAGATTACTGCCTGTACTAATCAGGTGGAGAACTATAACGAGCATTGATAACTGAAAGTTGATCGGCTGCTGTAAACCAAGCGCGCAGTTCCCTCACGACTGCTGTAAAGCAAGCCGTAGTTCCCTCACGGCTACTGTAAACCGAGTGTGTAGGATGTCACGGAACTTCAAGCACAAGATTGAATTAAAGCGGAGGGAGCGAATTATTCGCAATCCTTCATCCGACCTTCGTAATTATTCGGTTATTGGGCCTCTCACGAATGAGAATAATTTACGAGCGAAGAAAAGAAACAGCTTTCCTTTATTTCAAACATGGGACGATCGTCCCATGTTAATTACGAAGGTCGAGCGCTCGAAGGGCGGAGTATGCGTTGACTTTTACAGTTGCTAACACGATAGCCATCGACTGTAAGTAGCGATCGCTCGCAATACAGGCATTTACAGTATAAAGTCAGGTAGTTGCTGTACAAAATCAGTGAGAATGCAGGCACTTGTAGGAACTGCACTCTACCTGTTTTTACCCGAACATATCCTGCAAACGCCTGAATTTTTCCGTCAACTTGCTGCTTTTCTGTGTCGAGTGTGCATTTGTCTATTGAGGTCGGCTATGGCTGTTCTCTCTCAGTAGCAAGCAATGGTTTTGCGATCGCAAACCATGACTTTTACGTACAGAAAAGAATAATGCAGCCTTATGAATGGGGCATCCTAGATGTCAAGGGGCTTGATTTTTACGCGATATTCGACTGTGCCGATTGCTCACATTGCTCCTGCTGTTGTGGCGGCTTTTGTGGCAGCACAGGCATCAATTGCCGCAATTTTTCCATCGCACTTGGGTAGCGCGATCGATCGCATTGCTCGCTCTCTTGTTAACCAAGCCCTCGCTCTCTTGTTAACCAGCCATCGCTGTCAGACGTTTAATCGTCTTTCCACTGCGATCACCTCCCAAGCTATAATTTATACAAACAAATTAAATTAAGTTAGAGTTGAGTATGATCAATCTCTACTTTGATAAACCCTCTAATAGCCCTCTCCAATTGGAGGGGATAAAATCACCTGACTAGCGGTTGTTAATTACAGCGATTAACTTGTATCTTGGCAAAAGGTTTTTACTGATTAAAAGCTATGAAAACTTTACCGTCCGTCAGACCCAGAGAGCTGCTATCCAACCATATTCACATTCGCCTAACTGACTCTGACTACAATCTTATTAAAGCAAGAGCAGAGCTAGTCAATTTGAGCATGAGCGACTTCATGCGCCGTGCAGGTTTGAGGAGAACCATGCCGCGCCCTCTAGCTGCATTTGACTTAAAAGGCTATCAACTTTTATGCAAGATTGATGCCCAATTGAGAATTGCAGGAAACAACCTCAATCAGATTGCTAAAGCTTGCAATAGTGCTGTGGCACTGGGAGAGCCAGTTGTTGTCAACACAGGACTCTTAGAAAGCGTACAGCAACTCATTCGAGAGAACCAAGCTACAATTAAAGCAATAGTTGCAAACCTCGCCAAATCTACAGTACGCTAACTATTAACAAGCCTAGGCTTTACCGCCTGAGCAATCGATTCTGTGCAACTGACGGCTTTTCGGTTATGATTGGCAAACAAATTAAAGGTACAGGCTTTCGGGGCTGTCTGAACTACGTGCTGGGCAAAAAAGACGCCACTCTAATTGGCGGTACTATGTGCGGACAGACTCCAGAAGAACTCGCTGCTGAATTTGCCATCGCCCGACAACTAAGACCTAACCTGAAAGTAGCAGTTTTTCACGCCACTTTATCTGTCGATAGCACCGAAAAACTAGAAGATTCTGAAGAAAATGACCAGCGCTGGCTAGCGATCGCAGCCAACTACATGAAAGCGATGGAATTTGACAACAACCAGTACGCAGTTGTCAAGCACAGCGATACAGAACACGACCACATCCACATCGTCGCCAGTCGCATTTGCCTAGATGGAGGTGTTGTTGACGATAGCTGGGACTATTACAAAAGCCAAGAAACTATTCGCCAACTCGAACGGAACTACAACTTGGAAACTGTTACACCCAGTTGGGAAACAGACAAGCGAGCTCCGACTACAGGAGAACACAGGCAATTAAAAAGCAAGGGGAACAAGAGTGTCAGGGTGCAATTGCAAGACCTAATTGATGAAGTTTCCCAAGACAACCCAAGTATGCTAGAATTCGTTGAGCGGTTGCAGCAACAAGCCGTAGAGGTACAAGTCGGATTGACTCGAACTGGCTTTAGTACAGGCATTTCTTACAATTTAGATGGAGTCGCTTTAAGTGGCACTCAGTTGGGTAAAGCCTACACTTTTTCTGGATTGCAGAAGCATCGAGGCGTTAGCTATGACAAAGGGCGAGATAACGCCCTAATTGAGGCTTTAATGCAGCCACAACACTTAGCTATCGCCCCCAATGAGGCAGAGGAAAATGAGTTAGAGTCGTCACAATCTGAGCTAGTAGCAACCCTATCTGCAACAGCAAATGAGTTAGAGTTGTCACAATCGGAGCTAGAAACAACCGCACCTGCAACCCTATCTGCAACAGCAAATGAGTTAGAGTTGTCACAATCTGAGTTAGTAGCAAGCGTACCTGCAACGAGTGCAACAGCAAATGAGTTAGAGTTGCAATTATCAATCCTGCCTGAAAGGAATGAAACTCAGTGGCAAAAAGTGCGCTCGCATCTAGCAGTCGAGTACAGTTTACCTTTAGAATTACTCGATTTATTGCACTCTCATTCTTGGCTGTATGCCGGCTCAGAAAAGGCTGTGTTTACAGGACGGACGCTTGACGGGGAAGCCCGGTTCGCTTTTGTTCTCGATGAAAAAGGCGACTTTAGTACAACCCATCCCCTGTCATCTGAAGCTGCTTTCTGGGTAGCCACTACTGGAGAAATTGAACGAGCTGTGATTGCTTGTAACCCAATCGAAGCCCTTTCAATTTTGCTTATTGAACAGGAAAATAATCAGGATAACTGTGCAACACCACCACCCACAATTTACCTAGGAATTGAACGAGCTTCACAACTGCCTATACAATTCTTACAAGAAGTGGATAGCGTTATTATAGCGATTGCAGAAGATTCTATGCTCGCTAGAAATGCAAGCGAGCTACTACCGAATGCAGAACTTGTTAATCCACCGTCAAGTTGGAATGATATCTGGATACAATTAATTGAGCAAGAACAGCCAAATTTTCAACAAAATAACCAACAGCATAAACAGCACACCCAAAACCTCGAACTGGATTAGTTATTGCCACTTAAAAATTTGAATTTTATTAAATAAAAGCGCTACCTAACAAATTTCCTGGTTGCGACATAAATTACTGGGTAGTTCTGGCATCTCAGGGTTTTGATAACGGTGGGTAAACCGTTTTATCCCCCCAATTATTCTTACCAGGCAGGAATACCAATTACTGATATTGCTGCCACTAATTTGGACAGCTTTTTTAACGTATTTATCAAGTATTTTCGCGTAACTATTAAGTAAATTGAGGCCGTGCTTGCTCAAATAATTTGTGAGTCAACATGGGTAAAAATAAATTATTTATACATTTTATCGTACTCACTAACATTTACGAAAAACAAATTTATGAGCGCTGTCGCGCCCAAAAATAAAGCATCGGAAAAAAAAATGGAACTATCGCAAACCTACACCTATTACTTCAATAATTTAACCTGCGTCCACCAAACAGAAAACGAACTGTACATCATGGGCAGGGAAACAACACTTGTACTGAATTTTCAACAAACAAGCTATCAAACGCTCGACAAAATAATCCACGCTTTGCGACTTGTGAGAGACAAAAAAGTCCAAGACCGAAAGTCAATTCTTGAACAAGAACTGCTGGCATTAAACTTCCAATTCCCTCTCGAAAGCAGCAACCGTAGCCACAACGACACCAACAATGGTAGCAGCAACGGCAGCAACAAAAACTGCGAGCAAAAAATCGACTGGTAATTAAATGATGCCGGAGAGATAAGTTTGTTTCTCCGGCGGCCAATAGCAAACATTAAAACCACATTCAAAAATGGCAAACAAAATGGCAGGATATGTGTATCTCCTGCACTTTGATAAGCCGATATGTTCGAGTCGTCCGGCGCAACACTACGTCGGCTGGACAAAAGATTTGGACGAAAGGCTTTGGAAACTGAAAACATAAAGAAGGCAGAGGGGCACTCATTTTGCGCCGCTAACCGAGAACATGACTTTCAGATGAATAGCGTATATACTTGAAATACAACTATCCAAGAGATTAAACACAACGAGTCAGTACAGCCATGTCTGCTAAAGATGCCTTTCACGATGTCGTTAAAACAGCTCTCCAAAAAGATGGATGGCAGATTACTCACGATCCATACACTTTACAGGCAGGAACTCTAGAACTTTACATCGACTTGGGTGCCGAAAAGGTGGTGGCGGCCGAAAAAGACGGACAGAAAATTGCCGTTGAAATCAAAAGCTTTATTGGCCCGTCCAAAATTTCCCAATTTTACACAGCTTTAGGACAATTTATTAGTTATCGAGCAGCTTTACAACAACAAGAAACTGACCGCATTTTATACCTAGCAGTACCCAGCAATGTCTACGATAGTTTTTTTACAATGGGGTTTATTCAGTCTTTAGTTCAACAAAATCAAATTCATTTAATGGTTTACGATATAGAGCAGGAGGCGATCGCACAATGGCAAATGTAGACCTTTATAGGCAGCACATCCAAAATCTGCTCTCCCAACACGCTAGTCTTGTGTGGGATGAGCGAATTCAGGCTCAAACTATCTTTGATACCGAGCGCGATCATTATCAATTAGTATATGTGGGCTGGCGCAATCAGCGGCGAATTTATGGCCCGGTTTTGCACCTGGATATTATGGACAATAAAATTTGGATTCAGCAGGATGGAACTGAGGTGGGTATTGCTAACGAACTCGTAAAATTAGGAGTTCCTAAACAAGACATTATACTTGGTTTTGACCCTCCTAATATGCGACAATTAAGTGACTTTGCTATTGGATAAATTACGCTTAAGTGTTAAAAAAATTAGCTGTTTTGAAGGCTACTTTTTTAATACTTAACCACTTTCGTCAGCTTGTATAATTTTTGCAACTGGGTGTTATATTTCGTACTTGAACTTAACACTCAGTTGCTTGTGCATAATTCCTCTATCTATTGCTTTCGCCAATGCGCCTCAACTCCTCGTCCCCGACATTCTAAACGTCCTGCATCCCTTTCCCGGCGCAATAAACGCCGAATCAAATTAATTCCCACTGTCGGACACCGTTCCTGCAATTCCCTACTGGAGAATTCTTGAGGCAAATTGTTAATCGCATCCAATAGGATCGCCGTTTTAGTTCCTTTTGCGGATGTAACATATCCCACCCGCTGTTCAAACTCCCGATAAGCTGATAGCAGCATGACTCCCAAGAAATACTCCCACGCCTGGTAATAGGTTGTGCTGCTCTTCATGCCATCCTTGGGAAGAGTGGTAAAGCCTATCGTAAGAGCTTTCCTTAGTTCTCTCCACAATCCGTTCCAAACTAATAAATCGCCCGACCTCATAACCAGCTTTGTAAAGTAGCAACAAAGTCAGCAACCTTGCCATCCGCCCGTTTCCATCTAAAAAGGGATGAATTCACAAGAAATCTAAAATATAAGTTGGAATCAGCAATAAAGGTTCTATCTCGCCCGATTCCCAGAGGCGATTAAACCGTTCTTGCAGGCGTTCCATTGCTGCAGGAGTACCATAAGCGGGAGTAGGTTGAAACCTCACCACTTGAGTTCCATCAGGATAAGTAGCGCTAATTTCATTATCCACTGTTTTCCAGCGCCCGCCTGTATTAACAGCAAAGTGGTAAAGGTCGCGGTGCAGTTGTAAAATGACACCTGTACTAAAAGGAATGTGGGTATAACTGGTGTGAATTGTAGTTAGCACGTCCCGATAACCCGCAATTTCTTGTTCTGAACGATCGCGCGGCGTTGTTTTTTCAGTTACTAATTTCTTAATCCGTTCTAGCGACACAGTAATGCCTTCAATGCGGTTAGAAGATTCGGTACTCTGAATAACCGCAGCTTGGCGCAAAGTGCCTAAAACTTGTGGGGCTTGTTGTTTGAATAACTCCTGCTTTCCCTTGTATTCTCCAAGCAAACGAATTGTTTGCAGAAGTCTTTGGTTGAGCTGTTGACTTTCAATGAACCCCTCTTCAAATGACAGCATATCTATTTTATCTCCTTTGTATTAATTATAAACATTTATTGCAGTCAATAAGTCGGATATTGCGTGCGCTCGCATCAAAACTTTGAAACCCGATCGCAAGCAGAAACGACGCCAAATCCAGATAAATAAGTAAGGCGATAGTTGCTTTTAGCCATAGCCCTTGCCTCTCTTGTTGTCCAAGGTTTGACGCTCAGCAAATCGGGTTCAGTTTCCAGTTGCTTTAAATAAGAGCGATCGCCCGTTACAAAGGCGATCGCCTCAGCCAGGAACTTGCAACAGCTCAAAGGAGCCTGAACTACCTGCTTTTCAGTAAACCTAACCACAATCCAATTCCATTCTAAGAATAATTGATTGCGGCGCATATCACTGTCAGCATCACAGCAGTGAGTCGGCTGCTTAGATTTGCCAGCATAAGGTTCATCAATCTCGACATCAATTCCGAGTCCAGATGGAGTGTGAATTACAGTAAAATCTGCTGAATAGCTCCTCTGAGATAACGGAATTTTAAACTCTGCTGCTTGGACAACTTCCTCGAAATATTTCTGTAAGTATTGCAAAAAGCGTTGTTCACTCACTCCTTGCCGAGCTTGAGATGTGCCATTAGGACTAACCCGAAGTGACATCAAATCCTTGAGCAATCGATTTCTGGAATCTAACTCAAGTTTTGAGCTTTTTAAACCTGTCTGCAACCCTTCTTTTTCCACCTTAAAACTAGAAAATTCTTGCTGTTTATTCGAGGATAAATGGTGATGGGATAATATATTTTGTTGATTGTACTCCAGAACTTGCTGCTTATACCTGGATAGCAGCTTTTGACGGCAACCAAACACATAACGATAAGCAGCCGCCATTAAACATGAATAAGCGGCTACTACCAACAGCACTTCCCACCACAGCCAACCCCAGGAGATAGCTAACAGCCCAAGTGCGTGAGCACCATAGAGCCAAAACACCCAAATTAACCACAGCAACTTGACAGGTAACACCACAGGTGGTTGAGGCGGAGTCAACAAAACAACAGGTTTCCCGAATTCTTGAGTTTCTTGAAGTTGGGATGAGGTGGCACAACTAGAAGTTGCCTCTGGCAAAGGATATTGATGGCAGAATTGCATTACCACTTTTGGGTAAAAAACTATAGGATAGTTCATAACTTTAAATACTCCTTTTTTTAAGAGCGCGGTCGCGCTATTTTTAAGAAAGTTTTTTGAATTGTATGCAAAAAATCACCCAGTCAAACTCAGAAAATTTAACTCATTCTCAACCAGTTAGCAAAATTCAAAAGGACAAACAAATCTCTCTTAAATCCGACCCGGAAACAATGGCTGCGCTTACTCAACTCGAAGAACGCCGCGATTATTATCACACCTGCATCAGCGGAGGATACTAAGCATGAATTTAGCCACAGCGACGCTTGCTCAAAGTTCAATAACTGCGGCTCAAGTTTGGCATCAACTAGAATCTGCAGAAAGCTCAGAAGAAATCGACCAACTGCTGCAATCCCTTTGGCAAACCCAAGGAACCCAGGAACTCGCTGTTGATGCCCATGCCGACTTAGCCGACCAAATTGATGCCGAAATTGCAGGAATTACAGCCCGGATGCAGTATTTGATAGAACTGCATTCAATAGCTATCAACAAACTCCAGGGGTGGAGAGAGCGGTTAGACAAAACCGTTCTATACTTCAACGAGTGCGGCGTGTTAACTTCCGAAATTATTGGCAAACACCGCCGCATTGCTGTCAAGGAAAATCCGCCTACTTGTGAAGTTTTGATTGACCCATCTCAACTGCCAGAACCCTATCGCCGAGTCGAAACAAAAACCGTAATTTCTGCAGACAAAAAAGCGATTGCAGACGCTTGGAAAAAAGGAATGCCTGTAGATGGTACTAGGGTTTTCCGCAAGCGCAAAGTGGTCTACAGCTTGCTTCCAGGTAACAATTTGCACTCTCTTCAAGCCAACCAGACGCTTGAAAGTCGTTCTTCGGATAAAACGCAGCCCAAAAAACGGCGTTAGCCATCTTTTCAGGTGTCACGAATACCTTGGTCTGACACCTGAATTGTTAAATATCTCCGAATTAGACACCTCCGAATTAAAAATTTCCGAATTAGAGTAGAAAACGCTTGTTTTGTAAGAGTGACAACTTAATTTAGGTCGGGATATCTTACAAATCAATCCAGTATTGAGGGTTTTCAACTTGTTCTTCGGTGACGTTGAATAAGTTTGACACTCTACCTTTAATAACCCCGTTAGCAGCGAGGTTCAAACCTCCCAATTGCTGAGTGTTTTCACCTTCTCCCAAAGCAATGCGAGCAAGTGCATCGCTATCGCTATCAGAGAAATAATCCCGTTGGCTTTTCATAGCCGTAGTTGTGCGAACTACTTTCACTTTTTTTCTCCACATTGGGATTGTCATTCTGATTGTAACACGCTACTTCTTTCTTCTAAACCCTCCAATTGGAGGGGGTAAATATCACTCAGTAGCAGGAATTTTTGAAGGAAAAACCTTGTCAAAATCGGGACTATTACTGTGCGTAAGTCCTAAAAATGTAAAAACTAGGATTCAGGAGCTAATCAATGAGCAGAAGAAAACTTACCCCAGAAGATCGCTCCACAGAATGGGTAGCTGGGGAAGGACTAAAAATCCCAGTCTTTGATATGTCCTTGGCTGACGGTAGAGCAAAGGGGCGGTACCAAGCTGAATCAGAAGTGCTGCGTAACTCCCTGCTTGAACTGCTTTTTGAACCTGAAGAATTAGCATCCCTAACCATCGTTAAACCAGACCCAAATGATAGCAGCTTCGACCCTCTCAAAAACATCGACTTCGGAGATGGTATTACCAGAAGAGTTGCTTTCAGCTCCGGCAAAAATGTGTACTTTGCAGACATTGAACTCTCAACCAAACTGTTGAGCGTATTCAAAACCCAACCCGACCACGCCTGTCGCTACGGCTCACTGCTAGTTAGCAGTTGCAACCAAGGAGCCAAATTGTTAGATAGCTCCCTTGACGGCGAAACCTTGCGACTCAAAATTGTTGATTCTCAAAGCGATGACCAAAGTGAAAAAGCGAAAGCTCATAAGTGGCAAACCGGAGACTGTCACGGTAAAATTTCACCGGCACTAGCCCAACAATTAGGAGGGAATTACAACCGACCTTTTCAATTCAGATTTGCCTGGATGCAGGAATGGGGACAAGAAGACTGCCACACTCCAGAAATTAGCTTTCTTGCCAAAGGAACGCTGTTGCCTGATGCTAATTTAACCTCGGACTTGGGTTATGATATCATCATGGATCGCTCCTCTATCAAAGGAGTTGCTAAAGAGCAATTAGCTGAACTTATCCCCTGTGGCGACTACGAATTTCCCAAAGCTATACTGGGAAATCGAGGCAACGCCCAAGTAACTGAATACGAAAATTCCTGGCAATTTTCGATTTGGTATTCCGAAGCAGCTATTGGGGCTGACATAGCCACACCGACCAAAATAGAAGCCCAAAAGCTAGCTGACTTGCAAAATAACCGGCTGCAACTTGCCAAATACTTAGTGGAGCAGCACGACAAAAAAGCTGCTTTTCAATCTAGCCTTCACGAAGACAGCAGCGGATTAGAAGACGAAACAGATGAAAAAGCCCAACGCAACGAATCCCGGCTAATTTCAATTTTGAGGAACGACAAACTCGGTCAACTTCTCGACTTTCCCAAAGTCGTCGATTTCATGCAAGAACAACTGGCTAAAAAGTGGAAAGACTTAGCAATTAAGGGAGCAATTCATCATGGTTCAGCAATGGCTCAACCTTGTGAAAGCCTCAAGCCCGGTACAATTGTGGCCGCCCACTTGCGACACGGCACACAAGTTATCGTTACCCGATACCCAATTGTCAGTAAAGATAACATCCGTCGCTACACAGTAGACAACAAAAGCCATCCTGAATTAACGCAATACAAAGGGTGCGTTTTCATTCGTTCTGACCAAGCCATGCAGCATCATCAATGCGATTTTGACGGCGATCAATTAGTAATTACGCCTGCTTCCCGAATGCCGAATATCGCCTCTGAAACCAGGCACGCTAATCAAGAGAATGAGTACGATGCAGTTGAGAAGCGAGAGAAAGTTGACTACAATAAAGCTACCGATAGTGATGGCGCTCGCAAGTATACCAAATTGCGGCAAATTGCCGTAGCCATCGCCCAAAATAAAATCGGCTGGGTGGCTACCTTAATCGGGAGAGTGCAATCGTCAGCAGCAGAACCGGGACAGCCAGAAAGTTTATTCAATCAACAGAAGCGGCAGCTTCTTGGAAAGCTATTTGATGCCCTGCAAATTGAAGTGGACAGTCCCAAAAGTGCTACTCGCACCGAAGACCACCACCCCACCTTGTTGTCCAAGGCTAAGCAGTGGTCAGAACAGCACCCAAGCTACCTATTTGACTACAAAGACGACCCCAGGCTTTACAAAACCGTGCCATTACCTATAGGAGACGGCACTGCTATCAATTGCATTGCTAGGGAAGCTGTTAATCCAGAGTGGGAACCGACTCGTCTAAAAAGCCGCCACCGCGACGAATTTCGCTACCTGTTCGAGTCTCCTTCTGACTTAGATGAGCGAGAAAAATGGGAGAAATATTATGTCAGGTGGGCGCAAGATATTAAGGAACGCTATCGAGAAAGGATGGGCGAAATTCACTTGGAGTGCGGCGGCGATTCTAAGGCAATTAAAGAAGCAGTCAGCAAGTTATACGAGAGCTTAAGAGCCGATGTGACCGAAGCTTGGACTGACCCTGAAGAACGGTTTTTAGCTGCTAGTGCAATGTGGCACGTCGAAACCGCAAATCCCAACTTAGAAGTTCCTCGCAAAGCTTGTAAGGAACTTTCTCGCCAACTGCTGATTGAATTCAACCTTGAACCTGAGTACGAGCGACTGCACGAAGCAATGCCAAAAGACACTTACGTTCTGAGCGTCCCTTTCGAGGAATTTGAACGGGACGGCAGCAATAAGACTGTCAGGGATAAGAAGCGACAGCCAGTTGGCAAAGACTTAGCTGGACATTGGAAAGAATTGTTAGACAGCAAAGGCATTAAATATGAAGCCACTTTGCATCCGAGCCTGCCAATGGTCAATTTTGCCTTAATTGAACCCAGCGAAAAACTGGTGGGAATTCTTGAGAAGAAGTTTGGCGAAAATGTCAACGACATCGACGGTTTAGACTTAACCTACCGCGATGGTCTTGGTCGCACCAAAGATGTCAGTTCACGCATTGTAGCTCCTGCTGATTATACTTGGCTTGAGTCCCAAAACCAAACACCTAAAGCAGCACTGGTTCTCAATTTGTTTACGGATGAAATTTGCCAGCAGTTGCAAACCTTTCAGTTTGACAGAGCTGAACTGATTGGGCAGAAGTACAATGACTTGAAAGATGTTGACTTTAGCAGTCCAAAATGGAGGCAGAAAACATTGACTTTTGAGGTTGGCTCTGTTAGCGGTAGCGGTTCGAGGCGCGACGGTAGCCCTATTGTCCTCCTTGACGGACAAGAATTAGCCATGTTCTCTGCTAATTCACCTAAATTGCCGATCGGCACTACCTTTGAGGCCACTATTGAACCCTCGCCTAAAGGCAGCGCTCTGATCTTAAACATCAACCCTAGCTCTGTGCAACTAATTGAATCAGTTGAGGAACTTGCAGAAGTCGCGCCCACCCCTTGTCAAAACCGATCGCTATCCGTATCGCCAACTCCTTGTCAAGAGCGACCGCTTGTATCGCCAACCCCTACCCAAAAGCGATCGCAATCCGTATCGCCAACTCCTACCCAAAACAAACCGCCCTCTCAACCCGAAGAGATTGCTGCCAGCCCCACCCACCTCTCACAATTACTGAAAGATGCGATTTCTGAAGCATATAACCAAACTGGAGAAAATAAAATTCCTGTGGGAAACTGGACAGCTTTTATTAGCCAATCTCGCAATAATGTTAGGTGTTTAGTCAGAGATGAAGCTGATAATCCGGTCTTGGCTGCTGACTTGAAAACAGGTCAAATCATTAAAAAACTTTCTGAAAACAGCAGCTCTCAGTTTATCAAATACCTCAAAGAGGTTGATGCTGAATTAGCTTCTACATCTTCACCAAAAAAAGATGCAGATACACAACTTTAACATCAACTACCCTACATCTAAGAGCTGCTAAGTGTGAACGCCAAGAAAGCTCGTTGACCGAACAGTTAGTTTTTTACCGAGTTCCAAACAGGAATTATTTATTAGTAGACGACAATTCCCCCTCCGATTGGAGGGGGTCACTTTAACTCCCCAAAACCGCTCTTCCGAGTGAAGTCAGTAGCCATACTGCTCGAATTTCATGGGAAATATCCACTCACGCCGCCACAAAGATTATGGCTACAAAAACAGCATACCGAAGCCGAAGCCAGGGAAACTACATCACCCCTAACACAGCCGAGGGCAAGAAAATTCTCAACTACCTAAGAAATCGCTGCGAGAAAGCTTTAGATTACTGCCTGGAAAACGGACTCACCAGCGTAGAAGATTTTGCCGATGCAATTGAAGAACTAACGGAAGCAGACGGCAAACCTGGCATTAGCGTGGATGTCAAGCACAACGGACTCGTCCTCAGTTTGAGCGATCGACCCGAGTACGGCTCTACCACAGGAAAATACATGATGGAGCACTTGGGAGAGCCGGACGACAACCGATTTACTAAAACAGGAATTGAAACATTACTCGATTCGCCTCGAACTAAAACAAGGTCTAAAAAAGACAATTTACTAGATGAATTGGATGATGAGCAACCCTCCCGCAAGTCTAAATCTAAAGCTGAAACTAAGTCTAAAAAAGACAATTTACTAGATGATTTAGAGGATGAGCAACCCTCGCGTCGATCGAAATCTCAAACGGCAAACAAGTCTAAAAAAGACGATTTGCTAGATGATTTAGAAGATGATGAACCATCGCACAAATCGAAATCTAAAGCCAATATCAAATCAAAAAAAGATGAAATAGAAAATTCGGATGACGACGAGCCATCACCCAACTCTCAAACCAAAAGAAGACCCCGAAAAGATGACGTAGAGGAGTTGGAGTCGGAAGAAACACTGGTTAAATCTAAAGCCTTAAGCCGCTCTCCGAGAGATGAGCTAAGTGAGTTAGATGAGTTTGAATTCAAAGAACCTCAACCTAAAGCTAAGCCTCAAACTAAAAGCCACCTTCAAAACTCTGAGCGAGAAGATTTGGAAGACGAAGAATTATCAGCTAAATCCCAAGCCAAAAGAAAACTTCAGACAGATGAAGCGGTAGAAGTTGCTGAATCCTTAGCACGCACACCTTCAAAAACCCGAACGAGCCAACAGCGACCTCAAGGCAAAAAATCAAACGACCAGAACATCGATAGTATCCTCGATGCTGCTGTACAAGTTAGTGGTAGAACAGCCATTTCTGGAAGTGAGGTAGAAGGTACAACTGTCAGCGGCCTGAGCACTCAAGTTGCGGTTCTCGCTACTCTGATGGGGAAAAAAGCAGCTTCTCAAATTATAGAAGCTGCTCTTGGGGCTGTCCAAGAGCGCCAAGTTGCCGGTATTGTCAAAAGGCTCCAAGCTCAAAGCCAGCGAGCTGACTCGCTGTCGCAGCGGGTTACCAACTTGGTTGAAGCGGATTCAGTTGCAGATGCAATGGTCGAATCCGAAGCTTTACCGATAGCTGAACCGGAGCCAGAACCGGAACAAAACATCTTACCTGAACCGGATGCCGAATTTGTCTCAACACCCGGTATGCTCTTAGCTAAAGCTGTTAGCAAAGTCCACGGAAAAGTTGATAAAATTTCCGGCAGTGTGAGAGACAACACTTCTGAAAAAACGGCTGCTATTAAGATTGACACAGAGGCGAGTTTTGAAGAACAACTCGTACAAATAAATGAAGCACTCAACCGACTTGAAAAGCGACTCGATACCCTAGAAGAGCGAATAGAAGCTTTAGAGAAGAAACTTTCTCTTCAAAGCGAGACAGGCGTTCAAGCTGCGGATGCAAAAGTAGAACCGCCCGACAGCTCGGCTCCATCCCTCAGCGACCAATTCGTACAAAACGGAACAGAAATAGATGAAAAAATTTCATTAGAATCAACAATCCCAGCTAGCAGCGCTAACGCTACTGCTAAAAAAATCACTGTGACAGCCCAAAATTTTACTCAGGATTCCCAACTTGCAGCAACACTGGCAAAAATTTACAGCCTAGCTGAAGAAGAGGCAAATGCGGAAGGCATTGCATTAGAAGACGGGGTTGATTTTGGACAAGCCAAACTTTATGTAACAAATTTTGACTTCTCTACCGCTGTCAGCTTAAAAACTAAGGAAGGCGAGGAACTGTTTTCAGCAGTACAGGATAAAACGGGAGAATGGGAAGTTACAAACGACTTCCTGAAACCTGAAGAAAAAGAAGAACTCGACCGTTTAAAGATTTTTCAACAAGCTCTCAACCAAGAACGCTTAGCTGAAATGGTAAAGAGAAGCAATCAAGATGAAGTGAGCTTTACCGATTCCCAAGGCTCGCGCCTCGACTTTGAAGTCGAATTCAGCGATAAATCCAAGTCGAAGGGTACTGTCAAAGGCTTTAACTCTCACAGCGAAATAGTTTTTGAGGCCAGCCTCCAAAAAGGTAATGTTGAGGTACTTCTGTGCGACATTCCACCAGAAGTAGTAGAAAATCTCCTATCCCAACAACTCGCTCAAAACCATAACTCCAACAAGCAGGAAGCTAGAAAAACTGAAGCCGAGATGGAGATTTGAAATACAGCAGATTGCAGGTTTATGATGTAGGCTCACCGATCGAACAATCTCGCAAGGACACGGCACTGCCCAGGCGTGTCAACTTAAGGAATGCGGGGTGCGCGATCGCGCCCCCCAAGAAGAGGCACGCTCGCTCCGGAAGGCCACTGGCGCTGACAACAGCTTTCACAGGACGGCTGGCAGCACCTGTGAAGCAGGGCCTCAAATCCTGAACAGCAGAGATTCAACTCTATGCTACGCTGCTACTAATTCCTATTCAATCCTCCAGGGAACCCGACCCAAGGAGCAACACAAATCAATTAAATTGATGTTTAATTAATTGCTCTCTTAGCTCAAGGGGTCATGGTAAGAAAGCAACCTAAAAGAAGTCGTGATTGCCTGTATCTGCATCTAAGTCGATTCGTGCCGGACAGCATGCACCAGGAACATTGCAATAGCGGCATTCCCAATGGCTTGGCGCTTGAGGTGGGGGAGTAGCACCGCTAATGATAGCAACAGTTTGGCGGAAGAACTCCTTGAATTGACTGTCAACCTCTGATGGGTAAATTTCCACTATGTCGTCGGGATACACCAGCCGTCCTGCGGGGGTCTGACCTTGGCAGAGACGTTGACCTTGTGGCGAGAGAGGAAACAGCAGCATATAAATTAGCACTTGCATCCGGTGTGCAGCTTTACGTTTGCCCGATTTACAGTCCTCAATGATAAGCTGACCGTTCTCAATCACCACAATGTCTGGCTTGCCACCGATGTCGCAAGTCTTGCCGTTAATTGTGAATGAGTTATCATCCTCAACGTACACAGCAGACCCTTGGGCTTGATGTTTCATTGCCCGTTGGATTACCATCTCGTCATGTGCAGAGGAGTCAAAATCACTGGGTCGTTTGGGGAACTGGTAGTGAGCCGAAGACCATGCTGTATGTTTACACTGCTTTTCTTCGCCCATCAAGCTAGAAAGCCAAGTCACCCAGATATAAGGTTTTGAACGTTTTTTGGCGGGTTGAATCGTTTTTGTTTCCTTGGGGAGTTTGGTAGACGTTGATTTGCGAGTCGTCTTAGGTTTTCGATTGGAAGAAATTGAGAAACCTTGTCCTGATTCTTCGGGAAAAAGAGAAAGTTGTATGTTCATAATTTACTGTTAAATCTACTTTTTGGGTAGATGATTGACTGCTGAATTCAGCTTAAGACAGAAAAACTGTCAATTAAATGAGTTAAAAATAGAGAAGAAATAGAATTTAATAGAGTTTTATATTGAAGCCGAATTTCAGGTAAAATTAGAATAATGAATTGCTAGACTAAGATTACTGGCAAGAAGTTAATAAACTTTCTTTATTGCGGGTGTCCGATGAAGTCCCAGGATGATTCACCAAGATTAAAGCGTAAGTTTCTAGAGGAACTGGCTAACCACTACGGTTTCTTTGGCAAGCAGCGAGATGTCTTCTTAAATCGTTTTGATGAGGGCAATGCGAATAAGAAGCGTAAGGCACTTGCAGAATATCTGTGGAAAAACGAGGAGATTGTCAATCGGGAACAGAATTTCCAAGATCACTTGACTGCTGTATGCGATGTGCTGTCTAGAAATGGCTGTCCTATTGTAAAACCAACTGGTCGAGGTCAACCCCGCAAAGGTGACAGCCCTTGGGAGCAAGCATTCAAGTGGTTGTGGGAAAAACAGTTTCCTGAGTGGCTTCAAAAACAAAGGTCAAATGATTCAAGTGTCGGTGCAACCGCTCTTATCGCAGCAGCAATGGACTGGCGCAGACAGTTTCGATCGCTAATCGACATTAAGACAGAAGGTTTTGTAGGTCGCCAATACGTTTTCGATAAGATTGAAGATTTCCTGACCAACAAGCCCAACGGTTATTTCACTATAGAAGGCGATCCCGGCTTGGGTAAAAGTACCATACTCGCCGAGTACGTCCGGCGACATGAATGTGTAGCCCATTTCAACGATCGCCTGGGAAGCTTCGACCGCACTAGCCAATTCCTAAAGAGTGTTTGCACGCAACTGATTGCCAAATACCGCTTGCCCTACTCGGAGTTGCCGCCCGATGCAAACCAAAACAATACTTTTTTGGGAAAACTGCTGTCTGAAGTCAGCGAACAACTCAAGCCAGGAGAGCGACTGGTAATCGTTGTTGATGCGCTGGATGAAGTTGACCCAGACAGCCAGGAAAACAGTAAAAACATCCTCTACCTGCCCCGCTACTTGCCTAAAAATGTTTACTTCGTGATGTCACGGCGGCGGGGAGTCGATCTTTTGTTTGTGGTTGACACCCCGAAGTACCTGTTTGACCTGATGGCAGAGGAATACGCTGACCTTAGCTTACAAGATGTCCGGGCCTATATTCGGCAGCACGTTAATGAGCATGAGCGACTGCGCCAGTGGATTGAGGGTAGCGGCTTGACAGTCGAAGATTTCATCACCCAACTAGCCGACAAGAGCGAAAACAACTTTATGTATCTACGCTGTGTGCTAGTAGAAATTGAGGATGGAATTTACCAAGATGCAAGCATTGAGAGCTTACCCCAAGGATTGGAAGCCTACTACGAAGACCATTGGCAACATATGGGTATGACCATTGAGCCGTTGCCGCGCCCCAAAATCAAGATTGTATATGTCTTGGCTGAACTGCGCGAACCAGTCTCACGCCAAACAATTGCTAGTTTTGCCCGTGAGGATGTATCCATAGTCCAAGAGGTACTAGACGGTTGGCGGCAATTTTTACACGACGAAGCAGCCGATGGGCAAACCCGCTATAGCGTATATCACTCAAGCTTTTCTGATTTTCTGTACCGTAAGGACATTGTTCAGGCAGTTGGGGAGACGATTATTCAAGACATTAATACTCTGATTGTGGACGACTTAACAGGAGGGATTGGGGATGAGTGAGATCGGCAACCAATTAGCCAGCCTGCCGCCTGAAAAAAGAGACTATGCCTTGAAACACTTCCCTACTCACATAGCAAAGGCAGGTCGGGGTAAACAATTGCACCGTTGGCTGACTGACTTCGATTTTATAGAAGCCAAGGTTTCAGCTTTGGGGCCACAACCGCTGATTGATGATTATGACTTGGCTTTCAATTCTGACATCTTAAATTCTGAAAATTGGGTTAAGAATAAGGGTGACAATCTGAGAATAATTCAAAGTGCGCTACGGTTGTCCGCGCATATTTTAGAGCAGGATAAGACGCAACTGGCAGGACGATTGTGGGGGCATTTGATGCCTTTTGATGTGCCAGAGATTAAGGTAATGCTGGAACAGGCTGAGGCAAGGCAAATTGCACCTTGGTTACGCCCATTGACACCTACCCTAACTCCTCCTGGGGGAGCTTTGCTGCGTACTTTCGGCGGACATAACGACTGGGTAAATGCAGTCGCCATCACACCCGATGGCAAACAGGCAGTTTCCGCTTCATCAGATCGAACCCTCATTATCTGGGATTTGCAATCGGGAACACTACTAAAAACTCTCGCCGGACATACCCAGCACGTAAATGCAGTGGCTATCACTCCTAGTGGAAAAAAAGCCGTTTCTGGTGCTAGTGATAATACTCTCAAAATCTGGAATTTACAGTCGGGAACACTACTGAAAACTCTCAGAGAACATATAGCTTCAGTAGGATCAGTCGCTATTACTCCTGATGGGCAGCAAGCCGTCTCCGCTTCAGAGGATGGCACTCTAAAAGTCTGGAATTTACAGTCGGGAACACTACTGAAAACTCTCAGAGGACATAGGGCTTCAGTACGGGGGGTTGCTATTACTCCTGATGGACGACAAGTTGTTTCCGCTTCAGAGGATGGCACTCTAAAAGTCTGGAATTTACATCTAGGAATACCACCGAAAACTCTCAGAGGACACAATGCGCCGCTATGGTCGGTTGCTATTACTCCTGATGGACGACAAGTTGTTTCCGCTTCAGAGGACGACACTCTTAAAATCTGGGATTTGAAATCGGGAACAGTATTGAAAACTCTTAGAGGGCATACAGCTCCAGTACAGGCAGTTGCCATCACTTCTAATGGGGAACAAGCCGTTTCTGCTTCATGGGATCAATCTCTCATTATTTGGGATTTGCAGTCGGGAAAACCACTAGCAACTCTCAGCGGACATACTGACTTAGCATGGGCAGTTGCTATTACTCCTGATGGAAAACAAGCCGTTTCTGCTTCCCCAGATAACACTCTGAAAGTTTGGGATTTGCACTCAAGACATCAACTGACGACTCCTGTGGGACATACTAGCAGTGTACGGACAGTCGTCATTACTCCCAATGGTCAACAAGCCGTTTCTGCTTCCCAGGATGAAACTATAAAAATTTGGAATTTGGATACAGGAGAAGAACTGAAAACACTCAGCGAAGATATTGGCATGGTACAGTCAATGGCAATTACTCCTGATGGGCAACAAGCAATTGTGGCTTCATTATTAGAGGAACATCTTAAAATTTTGCAATTGGATTCAGGAGAAACACGGAAAACTTTTAGAGGTCATACCAATATAATAGAGGCCGTTGCCATTACTATTGATGGAAAAATAGCGGTTTCTGCTTCATGGGATAAAACCCTGAAACTTTGGGATTGGGATTCTGGAAAAGAACTAAAAACTCTTAGTGGGCATACCAAGATTGTAAATGCCGTAGCTATTACTCCCGATGGGAGGAAAGCGGTTTCTGCTTCAGATGATAAGACCATCAAAATTTGGGATTTGAATTTTGGGAAAGAACTAAAAACCATCAAAGTGCTTACCCATTCGGTCAGTGCAGTGGCTATTACTCCTAGTGGGCAACAGATAGTTTCTGCTTCTACAGATAAAACCCTGAAAATTTGGGATTTAGATTCTGGAAAAGAACTAAAAACACTTAGTGGGCATACCAATTTTGTCAATGCAGTAGCTATCACTCCCGATGGGAGAAAAGCGGTTTCTGCTTCTACAGATAAAACCGTAAGAGTTTGGGATTTGACAAGTGGGGAAGAAATTGCTTGTTTTACCGAAGATGGTGCATTAACATGCTGTGCTGTTGCACCAGATGCGGTGACGATTGTCGCGGGTGAAGAATCAGGGCGAGTACATTTCCTGCGCTTGGAGGGGATGTAATGCAGTCAACAAGAATACACTCGTTAGATCCCCCATCTACGAAAGCGATCGCCTTAACCTTTGAGCTCACCTGCCATCCAAAATCACAGGCTGGCTTTGAAACAAATAGTGTTTGCCAAGAGTTGGGGAGTGATGGGTGAGTTAGCAGAACGCTTAAAGCAACTACCGCAAGGCAGCCGAATTTATAAATTGAAGGAGCTACCGAGCTTACTAGCAGATGCTTCTCAAGTAGACCGTCTGTACAACTTGCACCCTCCATTTGGAGGGGGTCACTGTCACTGTATAAAATCACCGTTTTTGGTGATTTTGCAGGCAGTAGATGCAGCTTAAATTAGCATTTAAGCAATAAATTTAGCGAGCAAGTGACATGGCTACTTACTTAGAAAAAACAAGACATGAACGAAATCAAAACTCATTATTACGCTGGTTAAAACAACAGAAAATCAAACTGGGCGACATTCCCTTCATCGGCATTTGCCTGGCCTCACTCATCTACTTCAGCCTTCACGACCCGCTCTTAATTGCAACTTTAGGCTGCTCCAGCATAGTCTTTTTGAGTTTGTGGCACACCGCTAAAGCAATTCCAATTGTAGAGCGATATATCGGCTGCAAAATTCGATTTTGGCACGTTGCTACTGCCATCATTACCTCCACTGCACTGTGCTCCGTGCTCGATTCCCCCGCCAACGCCATCTTCCTCTCCGGCTTAGAAGAATTTATGACTGAGCTAGCAGAAGAAGCGGCTTCCGCAGGAGGTGAAGCTATTGATGCCGAAGTCATCGAACTGATTTTCAACTTAATTCGCGGAGCCTTCCTTTTGTTAGTAGCAGCCGCGTCTCTTTTTGCTTACAACCAAGCGCAGCAAGGCAATGACTGGCGACCAATTGTGACTCAAGTTGCCTTAGCTTTTGCCATTGTAATTGCCATTGACGTAATAACTTTCCTCTTCATTGGCAATGGCGGTGGCGGAGGTGGAGCTTAATTATCCAAAGGGGAAGGGTTTGTCTTCCCACATCTCAACCTCAAATCTAAACCCTTTAAATTATGCTCAAAGACCCAGATAAAGATTTTATTTCCGTCAATAAGATTCTCGGCAAACAAGCCAGCATCGGCATCATCCCAGCGGAACAGCTAATTCCCTGGATGCTAATCGCTGTAATTTCCTACATCCTCACCAACGGCTTATTCAGCTTAGGAATGCCTTGGTTTTTCACCACTACTTTCTGGCTAATTGTAAGCTGGTGGCTCCTGACAGGTAACAAACCTCACCTTTTTGTAGACAGGTTTAGACCTCCGCCGGGGAATGAGTGGTACAACGGTAATCTTTTATACCTTTCTCCCGTTCCCCAACACCGACCAAACCCAATTCGCCACCGAATCAGCGATTCACAAGTCCGAGTCAAACTTAAACCCAAACTTGCTCCCAATCAACAAGGAGGTAACAGCCGACTTATGCCCTTCCAAAACTACCAAAACCTCCTGTGTTTAGTCACTATCAAAAAGGATGGTCGAGAAGTTTCTGGTTACTTACTGAATGAAGGCAGTCAATACCAAATTGTATTCGGATTCGAGACGGCTGGCTTTCACAACATTCTCTACCGCCATGAAGTAAACAATGCAGCCACAGCCTTAGAAGAAGGGCTAAAAGACATTCCCCCAGGCGAAAAAATGACCTTTCACACCGGCTGCTACAGCAGCGATTGCGTTCGTCAGCAACAGTTAACTGAATTGGCTGACAACTGTCACCTCAAACCCATTTCTGTACTCGTTCGTAACGAACAAAAACGCATTCAAGAACTCAACTTAGCAGGCACCCGACAACTGTGGAACCAAACTATTTTCTGCACTTGGACATTCAACGCTCAATCTGGCTCCAAATCCAACGACCCTCTGAGTAAATTCATCAATGGAATTATCAACACAGCCAACAGCATTGCTGCACAATTTACAGGCAACCAGCGCATCTACTCTGAACGCTTTTACAAACAACTGCTGCTCGACGCTTTCGAGCAAGGCTATATCCGGTGGGAACTCTTGCTAAACACCAAAATTGGACTGGAAATTCAACCCATGAATGCCCAAGCATTGTGGGGATGGCTGTGGCAAAAATTCAACAGCGCACCCGTACCCCCTATCCCCCAACTTCTCACCTTAAAAGAAACCGCGTCCGACTACAAACTAACCGAAACCCTCAACAGTCACAAACACGCCTGCACCATTTTAATTGAAGGTATGAGCGGCCGTTCGAGCTGCCCGGAACACAGAAAAGCTAGCTCACGCATTTTGCTTCCCGGCAGAAACGCAGAATGCGGCGTGCTAACAATGGAAGAGGGCCCCGGCGGCTGGCTCAATACCAGAGAGCAACTGCAATGGCTCTGGAAAATTATGAGCAACAGCTACGTCCGCGATACTGAAGCCGTTGTCGAAATTAGCGCCGCTCCCAACTTTATTATTCAAGACAACTTAGCAAGGCAAGCTAAACAATCTAAAACTGCCAAAAAACGCGCTTTAGAAAAAGGTCAAGGTCGCGATGTAGGAGCAGAAGTCAAACAGGAAGAATCCTTTGAAGCCCAGAAAAAAATGTACAAAGGTGCAAGAGCAATTCACGCTGCTGTCACCTTTTTAGTCTACCGACCAACGCCGGAGCAACTAACACACGCTTGCCAAATGCTCTCCCACAGCTTCGGCTCTGCCAAGGTATTAAGAGAGCGCAACATTGCTTGGCAACTGTGGCTAGAAACTTTGCCCATTACTGTAAGCTGGCTGTTGCACAGCAGTTCGCTAATTAACGAACGCCGCCTCACCTTAGACACCGAAACTGTCCCCGGTATTTTGCCCTTAACTGCTGTAAGGGACATCGACTCAAAGGGAGTTGAATTCATCACCAAAGGTGGCAAACCCGTGTACGTTGACCTCATGCACAACCAAACCAGCCGCGCCGTTATAACAGGCGAGTCGGGTTCCGGTAAAAGTGTTTTGGGATGGCGATTTGCAGTCGATGCAATAGCCGCTAATATCCCAGTAGTCGGTATGGACATCTCAGCAGGAAGCGGCAGTACCTTTGAGACAGCAGTGAAACTGTTAGGCGACGACGGTGCCTACTACGACATCACCTCTGGCAGCTCGAATCTACTCGAAATACCCGATTTGAGACGCTTTGATAGAGAAGAACGATCGCGCCGACTAGACCAATGGAAAGAGTTTATCAGAAAAGCGCTGACTATTATCAGCATGGGTAAAGTTCACGACCCAAAACTAACGCAGCGAGTCGATGCCATTTTGCTCCTAACTCTGAAAAAATTTCTGGAAGACCCAGAAATTATCGAGCGCTACAATACAGCCTTTGAAAAAGGCTGGAAATCAACCGCTTGGCAAGAAATGCCAACCCTCAAAAACCTCCTAAAATTCTGCACGAAAGAGCAACTAAATCTGCCAAACTTTACCGACTTCGACCGCATTGCCATCAACCAAATTATCACTCAATGTAACGCATTACTAGCCTCACCTTTAGGGAAAGCAATTGGCAGACCGAGTACATTTTCACCCGAACCCGCTGTTAAGTTTTTTGCCCTTAGCGGTCTGGGCAACGAACAAGACCAGTATTTAATGGCCATTAACGCCCACGCTGCTTGCATCCGCAACGCACTTTCTCACCCTAAAAGCCTATTTATCGGAGACGAACTTTCGATTTTGTTTAAGAAAGATGGATTTGCTGAAGTAGTAGGCGAACTCTGTGCAGTGGGTAGAAAGAATGGCATTTCAGTGCTCTTGCTATCTCAAGATATCGACAGTATTTGCGATTGTAGTGCGGGAACTATGATTATGCAAAACATGGTGTATCGAATTACCGGAAGATTGACATCAAACGGAGCCACTTCTTGGGTCAAACGTTTGGCATATCCGGCTGAAATTATTAGCCAAAATGCCACAGAAGCTTTCCTTCCCAGAGCTGCCGACCTTTATTCCAATTGGCTAATTGAAAAAGGAGGTCGTTTCTGGCAAAGCCGATACTATCCAGGCGAAATGATATTAGCAAGTGTGGCTAACAATCAAGCGGAATTGATTGCCCGCGCACGAGTGATGGCTCAATATCCCAATACGTTAAAAGGGCAATTGCTAGCACTCAAACAATTTGCCTCTGAATACGTACAAGCTGTTAAAGAAGGACGTTCATTAACCAATATTGGCAAGAATGCAGTCACTGATATCAATGGACACAAATCCCCTCAAGACCTTATTGCTAGCTAGACGGAGAAAAACCGATGAAATCACCGAAATTGCTTGTTAAACTTGCCCTCGGCATTCCTGCAATTTGGCTGAGCTTAATACTAAATTCTGTTGAAGCAAAAGCTCAAACCTCTGACAGCAATCCGACTGCAACACAGCTTCCCAGCTTAAACAATCCTAACAGCAGCACTTTCAACCGCTCCAGCTTCACAGTTCCCAATCAACAAATAGAAAGCCAAATCCAACAATCAGCTAATAACTTCTTGAGCAACCCGAAAGAAATAGGAGGTATAGAAAACACAATTAGCGACATAACAGGCGAAATTTCAGATACCATCTCCACCATCTCCGACAGCATCTCAGGCATCTGGGACAATTTGTTAAACAAAGTCGAAAAATTCAGCAGTGAAATAGAGTCAACCCTCTCTTCATTCCTGGGAGAACTGAAAGTTCCAGACCTAAAAGAAGCAGTTAAAAGCATAATGGACGGCAACACCTCCGAAAGCGAAGGGACAAAACTATCCGCTGCTTTAGAGAAGAGACCGCAAGATTCTTACAGCCTCAAAGAGAATACCGCAGAACTCGCAGAAAGAGAAAGTGCTGTCAGTGAAGCCAATAAAGCCACTCTCAGTAAAGAAGCTCAACAAAAGCAAGCTCAGATGAAAGAAATTGTCCAGCAAAACGTAGAGCAAACTAATCGCGAGAGCCAAAATTCAATGGAATTGGGTGCTGATTCAGAAGGTCAAGATGTCACACAGAACATTATGAGAAACATATCTCAACAAAGTGCGCTCGCAGCTAAGCAAGCAGCCTTATCAGCAGAAAATCAAAGTGCCTTAGTCATGCAGGGCCAGCAAGCTCAAATCGATCGCAGTTTTGCCAACATTCTCAATGCTCAACAAGCTGAAGAACTCAACGAAATTAACACAGCCCAGAGACGGCAGGATGCTGCGGCGGCTACCGCTTCTTCTACTCAAGCCGGACTGTTTCAAATGCCGGGAGGTATCACTCTGGGTGAATAAGGGGAGTGGGGAGTAGGGAGTGGGGAGTGGAGGAGGGGGGGGGGGGGGGAGAGGGGGGGGAGGGGGAGGGGAGAAGGGGTTGCTATTTTCGCTTTTACCGCACGTTCTTTCCCTTTTTCCCACCCTTCCCCTCTCC